>ERZ1034915.589-NODE-589-length-23906-cov-14.960505_pt1 | contig 23906 bp, 31 predicted proteins | sample MGYA00520592_ERZ1034915 | MGnify/ENA primary metagenome ERZ1034915 (study PRJEB33766, sample SAMN09781787) | gut metagenome | biome: gut microbiome | host: Homo sapiens | place: Madagascar | study: EMG produced TPA metagenomics assembly of the PRJNA485056 data... | reverse complement strand
AGAAGGTCGTAGTTCCACTCCGCGATCTCGCCGGTCTTGTTGTCCGCGATCCGGTATGCCTGCACCTGTTCCGGCGTGAGGTTTTCCGCGATCACCACCGGAACGTCCGTGAGGCCGAGCTGTTCCGCCGCTTTCAGGCGGGTGTGCCCGACAACCACAACGAAATCCTTGTCCACGACAATCGGCTGCTGGAAGCCGAACTCCTTGATCGAATTGGCAACCGCCTCCACTGCGCCGTCGTTGAAGCGCGGGTTTTTCTCATATGGATGGATCTCTGAGAGTTTCATCATTTGAATCTGCATAAAGGCTCCTTTCCTGGAAAAATGATTTGCAAAAGCAAGATTTGGAGTTACTTTTGCAAGGGTTGAAGAATAGAGAATTCCGGAGAAAGACGATTTCGCCGGAAATGGGGTAGACAGCCCCGCTGTCGCGTTCGATTCCGACCCGCTATACAGCCCCGGCGAACGTCCTGTCGTGCGCGTAAGGGGGCTGTCCCGGGGCGTGTCGGCGCGCTGTCGGAGTGAATCGCAAGTCGTTGAGAATCAACGAGCATAAAAATTTTATCACCGGCAAGCAAGTCTGCTTATAACGCCGACTCCTTCCGCACCCCCTCGAAAAATCCCTTTCAAGGGGGGAACCGTTGATTCCTGGAAGCACATAAGCCTCGGGGCTTCATAATCGACCCCTCGATACTTTTGTGCTTCTATGAGCCTGGAAAGCCTGCCGGAATGAACGGCGGATTCTTCCGTCATTTCGGCAAAAGTGACGGAAGAAGTGACGGAAGGCTCACGAGGACACCACATTCAGCATGAGCCGCGCCTCTTCCGCTGAGAGAATGAGGCTGACTCTAGGCATGCCCGCCCCACGGAGCCGGGGCTGGAGAAAAAAACTTAGAACTTTCCAGCCTCTATACACGCGAACGGCATTTTTGAAGGAGTACGCGAACAGCCGTGAAGTTTCGAAGAATTAAAAAAAAGAAGATATAATATATTTTATTTAGCCTCAAAAGCTCTCTCTTGCAGGCCAAAAAATCCTTCGCAGAAAACTTCGCAACTTCGCAAAAACCTCTCCGCTTTTTCCGGCAAAACCGCCGGAAGAAACGGAGATGAATATGCTTTCTCTGGCGATTTATTCCAGCAGAACATACACTTTCGACGGTCTGGTCTTGGTGGCTTCCATTTCATATGTCAGAATGCCTTGTTCCATGAGGGTCTCGACAACCTTTTTCAGATTGTCAAGAGAATCGTGAAAGCGGTTCAGCAGTTTTGCGTGCTTGATTCTGCCCCCGTGTTCACGCAACATCCGGATGACCTTCTGGCACTTTTCATCAAACACATTCTCGTAAACGTAAGAGTCCGCCATATACAGCATCCGCCGTGTCAGATGATCAATGAACTTCCACGCCCACTTGACCGATTTGTCGGTGATCAGCGGGTTGTAGACGTTGCTGCTGATGCCGTGCAGCATGGCGAGCTTGCACACCTTTTCATGGGCGCGCGCCCACAATGCCTTGGCACCTCCTTCGTTCTGTGCTTCATAGAAGTTGTAACGCCGGTCGCATTCCTGCTGAACTTCCCGGAGTGCGGCAGTTGCCTCGGGTGTTTCCGTAATGATCAGCGGCTTTGGATACTCGTTTGTCAGATTGCCGTTCACATCGAGATTCGCGAGGTAGGTTGCCGCGCGGATCAACGAATCCGAAGGCGTGATCGGCTGGGGATTGCCGGCTTCACCACGCTTGCCCGCTTCCACGATGATGCACCGGGCGACCAGTCCGTTTTCAAGCACACGCCGGGAAAGCGATTCATAGAAATACTGCGGAATCGCGGTTCCCAGCAGAACCAGATTCGGATTCACAATATGCGCAATCTCATGAACAGTGCCGTCTTTCTTCTTCGCTGAGGCTTTTTTGCGTAGCGGATAGATGGTGTTGGACGCACCATAGAACTTCAACAGCTTTTCGTTGATGGATTCCGCCCGGTTGTCTTTACTGTATTTCAAAGTATTGAAAATACAGTCGAACTCATCCGCCTGAAACAACATGGACGGGTGCATGAACAGGGCATCTTCCAGTCCTTCTCCGGAAGCGAAGGCATCGCCGATCGCCCCGGCGACTCCCGCGCGAAAAGCGATATTGAAATTCACCTTGCGCGGATGATCTTTGCCGGTTCCGCTGTCTGCCAGCGCGATGAGATAGATGTTGCTCCGATTGTCGCGCTTGTCCTGCACCTTTCGCCCGACGAGAAACGCCAGGAGCGCCAGTGCGCCGGTGAACGAAAGGACACGGTTCGGATACGGAGCCGACTGCATCGAGAGCTTGACGACATCATCAATGAATCCGGGGATCGACAACAGCTTGTCCGGAACGGGGCCGGGATTGGGAAAGAGAGGAGCCTCCTTTTCCTGCTTTTCGATTCTGTTCGGCTTCAAGATTCCGCTCAGATCCACATCGGAGTTCGCCTCCTCCCGGCGATCGTAGCATCCGGGTTCACGAAGTTCACGCAACGCGCGCCAGTCATTGCCGGAACAGCCATTGTGATGGCATTTGAATGCCACCGCTCCGGACGGTTCCTGAATCAGCACGGCGGATTTGTTTGTGTGCGCCTCATTGAACGGACAGACGGGGAAAATCCACTTTCGTCCCCCCTTCCACGGCTGCGGAGAGCCAAGCTCAGGGCAGTACTTTGCGATCCAGGAGTCCAGATCAAACGCCGGCATTGTGTGCTTCCACTCGTCATCCGGAACGTCTGTTTGAGTGTCTTCACTCTGATGCGACACAATATCCTGCATTTGCTCCCGGGATACAGACACAATATCTTGTGGTTCTTCCAGAATCCGGGCCATGCGGTGCGGACGTTCCGGGATGGAGTCGCCCTTGCAGTTCATCGTCCCGGGAAGCCGCCAGATCCGCGCCGGATTGTGAACCGATGTGTCGATCGCAACCTGTTCGGACGAGGCCTTTGCGATTTCGCCAATCACCCGGCGTACCAGCTCGCCGTCATCCGCCGGGAGGTCGATCCGGTACATCAACTGTGCGCCATTGCCGGAATCCGTCATGATGGGATCAGCCCAGCCAAGGGAGGAAAGCCCGTCGCGGATCTCGCGTGCCTTGGCCAGCGCGGATTCATGTTCCGCATTCGAGCTGGACACGCCGGAGGCTCGTCTGGGATCGCAGTCGATCAGGAGCCAGCGCCGCCGGACAATATCCGTGTCGGCGGTCGTCGGATTCCGCCCCGCCGGACGCAGACGGTTCACTGCGCGGGCAAGCAGATCGGGATTGACCGGATTGACCGTGACGTAAACGCCGCGAAAGGAAAGCAGGCGCTTCAACGCCTCCGGGACGGCGGAGATGTGCTCGTAATCGAAATAACCGGACTCGATATGTTCCCGCCGGTAATCGGCGCTGACCGCGTCCAGCACACGCACCTCGAACACGTCCCCGGCCTGAAACCAGAGGCGCAGAGCATGTGTGATTTCATTTGCGTCGGTCATTGCGTTCTCCATGATATTTGTCGGCGAAATACTGTTCCGTCATGAGTGTGTGCATCGTGGAAATGAATCCCACGATCAGTGCTCTGACCTGCGCCGTCGCCTTCTCCTCCGCGTCCAGCTTGGGAAATACTTCGTTCCTCAGATAGCGTTCCAGAAGCAGAGCCTTGTGTCCCGAGTTTGCGGCAAGCAGTTTCTCAACGTCCGCGCGCGGGACAAGCCGGACAACCTGCAGTCCGCCGGGTGTCCGGATCCGTTCATAAAGCGGAACGTTTTCGGTGTGTTTTGCCAGTTCCCGGTTGGGATTGCTCCAGCCGAGAATGTTGCAGATGTCGCGGATCACGAAGTAAATTTTATCGCTCTTCCGCACAATCCGGACCGGCATTTTACGGAACTGATACGTTGTGAAAGGATTCATCGGTGGACTCCTCATTGATGTTTTTCAAAAAACGGATCACACTTGCCGCCGTGTGGATGGCTTCCGTGATCATCGCCTTTTTCGATCCCTTGTGTTCATTGTGATTCAGGCTCGCCTGCAAAAGCTCTCCCGCTTCTTCCGTTACAATGGCCGCCTGATGAATCGGGTTTGTCGGCCAGTCGGGATGCAGTTTTTCGGCTCTCTCGACCTCGGAAAAGATTTGCGCCAGCGCGATTTCAATCTTCATGAGAGGACTCCCTGTTCTGATTTTCAAGAGACTCCGCAGCTTTCAGCAGCTTCTCCATGTGCATCCGTGCCTCGTCACGGATCGCGGTGACTTTCCGAATGTAATCGGCGCAGTCGGCGATGAACGACTCAAAGCACTCCCTGTAATCCCTCCCTGTCCCGTGCGGACTCAGAAGCAGGTCGTAGTTGGTTAGAAAGAACTTCGCTTCGGTATGCCCGCTCTGCGTCTTGGAAATGTGCCAGCGATTATCGGTGCTGACCAGCTCCTGACTCAGCATCTGTTCGGTGATTTTCCATTCGATTTCAGCCATTGTTCCGCTCCTTGAGCACCTCTTCGACCAGCCGCCACTCTTTCGGACGGTAGGTCGTATTCACATACCACTTGCCGTCGCGGAACAGATACACATATTCCGCCCAGTAAGCATCCTCTGCCCGGGCGAGCATTTCGCCTGCGTCAGCCCAGACCCGGGGCGGACACAATTCCTCGCCATAATCCCGGTGGTAGGCGTGGCAGACATCCTGCGCATCGGGTTCAGGATCGTCATTCGACAAACGCCCGCCCAGACCGGAGAGATCACCGAGCGCAAACAGAGCTTCGATGCGCTCTTTCGTGTTGTAGTGTGCATTCAGGCAAACACCCGCGCCGGACGGATACATGTCGAAGTGAACGTAAATGGAGCGGCAGCTCCGGTCGGCGGCCTCGATTGCAATGAGTCCTCGTGTAGACATAAAAATCTCCCGGGGTTAAAATGTGACAGTCGCGGTCAGTGTGGCGGCCGCAAGCCAGTATGTCATGTGTTTCCAGTCGCCGCAGCAGGCGTAAACGATCGCTGCGCCGACGTCCAATGCGATCAGGATGATCGGAAAAATCTTTGCTGCATTCATGTTCCCTCCTCAAAAAGGGATATCGTCATCAAGATCGTCAGGCGGCGCGGGGGATGTCCACGTTTCGCCCACTTCCAGATCTTCTCCCGGTTCGCGCATGACGGGACGCTCTTTTAACCGGAAGCCCGTTACATGCTCGAAACGTTCTCCCGCGATCGTTTTAACGGTGATTGATTCGGGAGCCGCCAGAAACCCCTCGTTGGCCAGCGAAACGGCTTCCCTTGCGCTCCTCGGCATCGGGCAGCCGAGCGCGGCGCGTTCGTGCCACCATTTCTCGAACTTGCCGCGGGCATATCCGGTATGTTCGGGGCAGACCCATTCCGATTTGAACTCGTTGAAGCCGACCTGATAATCCACCCGCATGGTTTTGGGGGCATCGGGATCGGCTCCCCGTTTTTCGTGGACGCAGTAATACACATTCTGCACCTCGTAATCGGTATAATCCACCTGACCGGAAATCACACCGGCGGACGATGCCGTCTGCGTCATCTTGTCATTGCTTTCCTTCGGCGGAAACACATAGCCGCATTCTGGACACGCCGTATATCCGGCGTGGATGAGCGCGAGACATTGCGGACACTTCTTCGCCGGGGCATCACCGCCTTTCCCGGAGCCGGGCTCTTTGACCTTGATCATATCGAGCGGACCGTGCCGCAGAATGTTGCCCCCGTAATCCAGAAAAAGGCAGTTGGTTTTTCCGGTTTCCGGACTGAGGCGCGTCCCGCGTCCGGCACACTGAATCAGCAACCCCGGCGAATTCGTCGGACGGAGCATCACAACGCAATCCGTGTTCGGCGCATCGAAGCCAGTCGTAAGGACGTTGACATTCGCCAGAAACTTGAGCGGCGGCTTCGGGGTTCCGAAAAGATCCGCCGGGATGCATTCCCCCTTGAACCGGGCGATGATTTCAGCCCGTTCGGCAGGCGACGTATCACCGGTCACGATCGCACACTCCTTGCCGGAAAACGCCTGGATTTTTTCCGCAACATGCTTGCAATGATCCACCGAAGCGGTGAAAATCAGCACGGACTTGCGGTCACGGGTCAGCTCCACAATCTCCCTGCAGGCGGATGTCACAAGCGCATCGTTGTCCATTGCGGCGGCGACCTCGTCGCTGATGAACTCGCCGCCACGGATGTGCAGGTTTGCCAGATTCGCCTCCGCGCGGCCCGCCCGGGAAATCAACGGCGAAAGATATCCCTGCTGAATCATTTCCTTGAGTCCCGCTTCATAGCAGATCTCGTTCAGGATGTTCTCCGGCTTGCAGATAAGCCCGCCCTTGAGCCGGAAGGGTGTTGCCGTCAGCCCGATCACCCGGACGTGTGGATTGATGACCTTCATATCGGCCAGAAAGGTTCGGTACATGCCGTCCCCCTCCGGGGCAATTAAATGGCAGTTGTGAACCAAGACTCCGTCAGCATAGAAAGAAGGGTGTCCCGCGACTTGCAAATTGTACACAGTTCGAGGGCTTTTGAGTTTGATATGTGTAATACCGACCACCCTAATTCCGCCAGCCATTCCCGAATCCGTTTGTCTGTTTTGCGTATTTTCTTTGCAAAATGGCTCCCGCCATCCAGTTGTATTCCCAGACGGAGAAATGGAATTGCCACATCCAGTTTGTAGCAGTGCGATGCTCCCGCATGACGCTGTTGCGCTGTTGTTGAGATTGGGTATTCCGTTTCCGCGTTCAGAATCTGCGCCAGCTGTTCCTGTGGAAAACTCAACGTCCTCCCATTCCCTCCGTGAATCAATGGTTGGTGACCGATTGCTTTCAGCGTCTCGGACATTTTTTCCACAACTCCCGGCAGAAACATTGGATTCTCGACTTTCTTGGAGCAGGATATTGAACAAAACCGTTGCAAATTCCATGCCGATTCCGACATCGGTCGCAGATGGTAGAAGCGAGGACGAAATTCCTTGCCGCAACACAGGCACGTTTTCACGGCTGTTCTTGCTCTCTGTTTCCAATTCATAGACTGATTTGCATGATCCCTGTTTTCCCGTGGCTGACGGCGTGCCATTGACTGGCACTCGCGGGAACAATATTTTCTGAGCTTCCAGTCCGTTTCCATTTGGCATCTGACCGGTTTCCCGTTCTGATCGAACCAAATATTCGGATGAAAGTCTTTCCCGCAAACGGGACACGTCTTCACGGCTGAATAGACACGTTCCCACTGCCAGGGCGCTTGCCTTACACCATCCGGATTCGGTGAAGAACGGGTGGTTGGGGGTGCATTCGATACTTTTTCCATTACTCAACTCCAATTTCATGATTTCAAATGCCGGACGAGATGAAATGGCTTCAATATTTCCAACGCCGAGCGCATGCCTGACTGGTTGCCCCACATACAAATCCTCAATGGGAATTTGCCCGCGCGGCGTATCAATCAGCGTTCCGGCTGGAAAACATTCATCCACGATGACAAGGTCGAAGGCATCCAGCTCGCAGGCCTTGTTGTACATGCTTTGAATTCCGGCGACAATAACCTGCTCCGTGGTGTCGCGGCTCTTGAGGCCGGCGGAATAAATGCCGATTTTCAATTCCGGACAGAGCTTGCGGATCTTGTCGGCATTCTGTTCGAGAAGCTCCTTGACATGGGCGAGGAGCAGCACCCGACCATTCCATTTTTCAACGGCATCCTTTGCGATCTGAGCGAGGACCAGACTTTTTCCAGTACCCGTTGGCAACACCACGCACGGGTTTGTTTCTTTGCTGCGGAGGTGTTCATATACGGCGTCAACCGCAGCCTGCTGATAAGGCCGTAATTGCATAAAATCTCCTTTTTTGAGATATATGTATTGACAATATCTTCACTATGTGTTATATTGTAATCAGAATATAACACATGGGGTGTACTATGAATGCAACAACTTTAAATGTCAGAGTCGATGCGGAACTGAAGAAGGAGGTCGAATCCTGTCTTGACGAAATGGGATTGAATATGTCCACTGCTATTACCATGTATCTGAAGCAAATTGCCAAGCTCCGGGCAATTCCGTTTCAGGTAACGGCCAATCCTCGTCTCAACAGAACTACCATTGCCGCCATTGAAGAAGCAGAGCGCATAGCGCACGATCCTTCTATCAAAGGATATCGCGACATTGATAGTCTGATGGAGTCTCTTAACTCATGAAATACGAGGTGAAATACACATCCCGTTTCAAAAAGGATTTTAAGAACCTCCAAAAATCAGACGCAGACATACAACGTTTCAAGAAAGTTGTTGAATTGCTTGCCAATGGGATCGCTTTGCCGGAGGAGTTTCATGATCATAAACTGATTGGCAACTATATCGGCGTTCGGGAATGCCATATCCGGCCGGACTGGTTGCTTATCTATAAGGTTTATGAAGATGTTCTGGTTCTTCAGCTGATGCGCACAGGTTCCCATAGCAAGTTACTCTGAATTCCGTATGCCCGCCTTGATCAGGTCAAAGGCAAGCTGTGTTTTGATTTGTTCGAGACGCTGTCTGTCAATCTTCAGAATTCTCCGGATCGCGCCGTCTTTGTAGCCGTTTATATAGAGGAAACAGACCAGCCGCCGGGTATCGTCGGTGATGTTCTTCACGAATTCCTGGACGATTTGTCGGCGTCGTCCGCCGTTCTGTCTTCGTTCTTCCATTCTGAAATCCTTATATAAGCCATTCCGTCCGGAGGCATCGGTTCGCGTTTGATGACGGTCAGCTTGCAGATCTGACTGTCGTCATTGTAAAGTCCGGCATGTGTGAAAGTGTCCAGGAGACACTTCAGAGAGTTGTCCACATCCCGGCGTCGATTGTCCGGCGGATACAACTCAATGAACAGCTCCACCGGACCGGCAAAACCCCGTGTATGATCCTGTCGGAAACGTGCAACCACACGCTCCCGGAACTTCCGCCCGTCACGGGAGATCAGTACCCTCGGACCGACATGCCGATAGTAATGATTCACGCTGGGCGGCCACGGCAGTTCCAGTTCCAATGTCATTTTCCGGAACCAAACTGGAACAGAAACGGGCTGTTGGAAGGAACAACGCCGGAGGGAGTTTTGCCGTCCCAGCGTTTCGCGGATTCCAGACGAGCTTCCGCTTCCATCTGCCGGATCTTGAGCTCCACCATTTTTGTCTGAGCTTCTGCGGCTTTCGCAAATTCTTCCGCCTTCAAACGTTCATTTTGAGCGATACTCAACTCTTTTTCATTGATAATTTTTTGTGCTTCGCGTTCCTGTTCCGCCTGTTTGACCCGGGTTTCATTCACAAACACGGCATCAATGGTTTTCTGCACTTCGGCATTATCGTAACTCATGCCGTCCGCAATTCCGACATTGCTGATGGTGATACCATACTGTGCAAAATGCGTTTCCAGTTCTTTTGCCAGATCAAGAACGATGTTTTTCTTTTCTTTCTGACAGACCGAGAGATCTCGGCTTCCAAACTCGCGGGCGAGGACGTTCTGGATAAAACCCTTGACGTTTTTGTTCATCACGTCAGCCAGCGAATTTCCGGGGTAATAATAGAGGAACTTTGCCGCATCCTCTTCCCGGATCATACTGGTGCAGTTTACTCCGACCGTAAAGCCGACGGAGTCCAGAGATTCAACTTTTATACCCTCTTTGTCCAGCCACTCCCGTGTTACCGGAGAACGATCGACGACGATTACGCGGGCAAGCGGAATCCATTCATAATCGAACCATGCTCTGCCGAGCGATCGTTTCCGCAGCGGGATCACGATACGCTTGGTGGCGACTTTCGCCTTTTCGAGATATTCGATGCTCATGAACTGTGCCTGTTTCGATTTGGAGTCGCCTTCCAGCGGAACCACAAAGGCGGTTTCGTTGTTTTTGACCTCAACCGCCTGTTCGGTCGGATACGGTCCACAGCCGGTGAGTCCAACCACAGTGAAGACTGCGACGAGAAGAAGGATAAAATTGAAATTACGCATGTTGTTTTTCCTTTGCCAATTTGAAAATTCGCACGATCAGCCATCCGATACAGAACCAGACGGCCAGATTGAAAATGGTGTTGAGTGATTCGAGTCCGACCTGATAGAGCATTCCTGCGGGCAAGGTTCCGTTGACTTGCTCCGCAAGAGTGTCTGTTCCGGCGAGATACGGCGCGAGATGCGCGGTCAGTCTCGCCAGAACAATCGTTGCCGTCAGCCAGAAAACCGGAGCAAACAGCCGTAACATGGGTTATTTCCTTGCCCATGGGGGCGCGGAGTTCGCACCGCTCTGCGGAGGCGGCGTAGCGGGCTTGGCCGCAGCAACGCCGGAAAGAGACGTTCGCGGACCGTAGCCCTTGATCTCGTTGACGATCTCGTCATCCTGATTCTTTTTGCAGCGCACGGTGATTGTGAGCGGAAGATTGTGCAGTTCCACCGAATCACGCGGCTGAAGCACATTCACCGCGCGGCAGATGGCGGAAAGATCCGCCCGGGCGATCCGGACAGCGTCCGCGTTCGCATTTTCCAGATTCAGCCGCGCCCAGACTTTCCTGTTCTTGTATTCACCCTCGATGATCTCGAATTCCAGCTGGAGATACTGCCCGTTTCCCGTCTTGGTGGGTTTCATTTCCGATTCGGTGATGACTGCCTGGTATTTCCCGGCCGGAATCGGATCATAACCGGTCGATGGTTCGACTTCGTTCGCGTTGAAATTGATTGTGGACATTTGTGTTTCCTTGCGTTATGCCATGCAATGGCAGTGGTGATTGAATGCTGTGATTTTCGGCGGTTCCGGGGGCGGTTTGCTTACCGCGACTGCCGGACTGCCGGGACACTGGATATGTTCGTGATACTCAACAGGCGAATACTCATCCCGCACAGCACGGAACGGTTCCCCGACCTGGATCATTCCGCCGCAGACATCACACACCAGCGGACGATTTGCCGTCCGGATTTTTTCGTGCATTTTTTGTCACCTCGAAAGCCTTTCTTTCCTTGAATTCCTCCTGCTTGCCCTTATTCCAGTTCGTCACGGGCCGAAAATACCCGCAGACGCGGCTGAAGACCTCGCAGATGGCTCCGCACTTACTCATGATGGTTCTCCTCGATTTTTGTGTATGCCTCAATGAATGCCTGCCACGAGAGCGGAATTTCCGACGGCAGACCGTAACGGTTCTTCGCGATACAGGCGGGACTTCCCACCGTGCGGATGATACGTTCCCCGCCATCTGCGCCGATGGGAGCGGCGATCGCGCGTTCTCCGTTGAATCCGGCGTTTTCCTTCGTCACCCGGAACTTCTTGTTCGCGAACAGAACGGCGTCGACCCATTCCGCGATCAGGCTCGCAGCGTGCTTGTGAAGACGCGGTGTGTAGCGATCGTAGGCGGCGTTTTCCGGATCTTCGAACCGTTCGACCTTCGCATGGGCGACCAGAATGACCATCATTCCGCGCTTGTCGCGCAATTCCTGAAGCAGGCTGATGACCTTGCGCCAGTGAGTCAGCGCATGGGTATATCCCCTGCCGTAGCCGCCGTCGGCTTTTTCGATGGAACGGACACCGAATTCGCGGCAGACCTCGTCGAAGATGAGGCGCTCGAGCCAGTCAACGGAATCCACAACGACGGTCTGGAACTCGTGAGCTTCGTCCCGGAGCGCGGTCAGTTCTGCGATCACCTCGGAAAGCGAATGTGCAAGCGGGAATTTCCGGCAGTCGATTTCGCCGAGACCGTCTTCGGTCTGGATGAAGATCGCTCCCGGCGCGGATGCTCCAAACGTTGACTTCCCCACGCCTTCGCTGCCGTAAATCATGATTCGAGGCGGCTTGTTTTCCCGCCCGGTTTGAATGTTGTCAAGCATGCTCATAGATCAAATTCCTTCTGTTAGAGTGTGTCAATGATACGGAGATCTTCATATCCGGTCGGCCAGACTCCGGAGATGCAGCAGGCCCGGAAGCGCTCCAGGGCGCTTTTGTTGGAAAGTTCCGCCAGATCCAGCAGTTCATCCGTCAGTTTCCAGACCCCGGCGGAAAACGGTTCATTCTTTTCCACCGCAATAATGTGGACGGGGAAGTTTTTTCCGGTCACAATCCTGAGAATCGCCCGGTAAAACGCGAGCTGCTGAATGTAGCCATAGCGACGGCAGTCCGACTCGAACCAGCGGAGACTGTCGCAGGTTTTCAGATCAACAAGTCCGGACTTCATGCTGAACCAATCCATCCGGATCTGGCAGGGAACGGAACAATACTCTGCCCGAACCACACCTTCCGCGATTCCGTCCGCCAGCAGTTCCGACGCGATGGGGTGCAGCCAGACGCCGCGCTGCAGTTTCAGGAGAAAGCTGAAGTCCTTTCCGGAAATGATTTCGCGCTCCTGAGTCGCCGCCCATTCCGCAAACGCCTTGGTGTTGCGCCCGTAGGATTCGCCGGTCCGGGGATTGATCGGGCCGTCGGTCACAACATATTCGCGGTCAAAGGCGTTTCGTCCCTCCAAAATCAGGCAGTGTGCCGCGCGTCCCATGACGAATGCGGCGGATTCGCTTTCCGTGATTTCCCCGGAAACTTTCCTGCGGTAGAGAGCCGGGGATTCCCGGAAGTCGGCCAGGAGGTGGCTCGACATAAATTCTCCGCTGCGGCTGCGGGCGTGATATTCGTCCGCCGGTTCATGGATGATGAAATTCGTGTTGTTCATTGTTGATCTTCCTTTCTTGATGATGCGATGCTCTCTAACGAGGTTATCGCCAGGCAGGGATGCAAAATGGCCCCTGTTTTTGAAAAAATTTTTAACTTTTTTTTCCGCAAATGATGACTCCGGATTTAATCAGGGCTTGCTTGATGGATGAAATTCTGATGCGGACTGCTTTTCTGGAAAGTGCTGTTCTTCTGGAAATCTCCGAGGCGGAGCATCCGGCAATCAGAAGATAGCAAATTTTCCGCATGTCCGGGGACAAACTGTTCATGACTGAGCGGACAAGAAGAATCTGGTGTTGCCGTCTGTCTTCTTGTGTAGTTGCCTCTCCTGGCATAAGAATCACCATTCCGATTTTTCGGTAATCCGGTACATCGTCCGTATCTTCCGCTTCGCACACGACATCGATAGGAATGGCATCCGTCAGAATACGTGTTGTTGCCGACCGAAGTTTTCGGATAACCCGGAAAATCTGAATCTTCATCACTCCGTGAGCAAAAGTGATGAAATCAGCGCTGGAACCGCCATCATATTCTTCAGACAATCTGATCGCTTCCTGCAAGAGTTCCTGAACTGCGTCATCCATGTCTCGCTTTTGTATCACGCCCTGACTGACAATGGGACCGATAAACGATTTCGCAATTCTGGTGAGTGCCTGTGCTTCTACGTCGGTGATAATATGAGCCATTTTATTTTCCTCCCCGGCCACTCCAGAACGGAAGGCGGAGGACTGAAGCGTCCGGCATTGTTCTTTCTGTTTTGCCTTCCGCTCCCCTATGGCGCAATTACACCGGCTCCGGTGTAAAACGGGGTGTTACACCGGATGCAGAATTATATTGTTGTTGATAATCAATATTTTATAACGATAAAAAATCTTAAGAAAAAGAGATTTTTACCGGTGTAAAACCCGGTGTAATACACCGGACCGGGAGGTTTTACACCGGTTTTTGCACCGAAAAACCGGAAAAAAAGACAAAAAAAGCACCCTGCCGTGATTGACAGAGTGCCGAGGTATTTGCTATATGAACAGATCAGGAGCGGGAGGGATGATAGCCGGAAGAAGCGGTTTCATCGTCCCGGTTGACAAATCGTACCCGATAACCTTCGTTCTTCACGAACTCAATGGGATCGCCGTCGTTAATATTCGGGAAAAATTTTTTCAGTGCTGTGCAGATTTCCAGTTTACGCCGTTTCCAGAAATCATATTTGGGTGTGCCTCTGGGCGGGAGTGGGAGAACTTTGCCAGGCATTGCCAGCAATGCGAGCAACGCGGCGAATGCCTGAGAGTGACACCCCTTGACCTGATTGCACATGCCCAGCTGCATGTAATTAACTTGGATAGGAGCCTCTTTCTTTATCCAGATCGAAACATTGTCTCCGTCTTTTTTTCGGATATGAACATCCGCCCACCTGGTGTCAGGAGCACATTGATATTCCGTAAGTACCTTTGGTTGCCTGGCGGGATGGAAACTGTTCAGGAGATTTATGGTTTCGCCATCTGCGGTAAGGCTGCCGTTCACATTTATCGTCATGCAGTCATCCAGACCAAGGCAAACACATTTTTTCTTTTGTAAAGCCGCAAGCATCAGCTTTGGAACATTCACAAGTTTTCCGACAATAAGTATGAAAACCCTGTCTTCCCGGAGCAGTTCTTTCAGCTGATGTTCAAAGACCCCCATATTATTATAATAAGAAATGTAGACCGGCATTCTGCATCCTGTTCCGGTTTTCAGGCAGCCGAGCTCCCAGAAAAAGGCATCGTCTAAATCCACACTGGAAAATTCAATGCCGAGGGCATCCGCGATCTCCTTGTGGAGACGGTCGTAATTCAGACGGTAAATACCGATTTCTTCGGGCATGATCGGGATTCTGGGCCGGGTGATGTCCATGGGGCAGCATGCCTTCAGGCCTGAACTCAGCTCTCGAACCATCCGGTAATTGCAGTTCTCCGGACAGTTGTCAGTATCAGGGCAGAGCAGACGCATGGCGTTTCCCGGAGCCGGATTCAGATATTTTATCCTGAACTGCTCAATGTCAATACCGGGGAGTTGAATTTTCCAGTCATACAGCGGCTGCGATCTTGCATTCGTCAGCAAAGAGTCCCACATAAATCGCCTCTTCATTCTTTGTCAGTGTGTGAATGATGCCGACTTGCCGCAGCCATTCATCAACAATTATGCCGAAATCATCGTAATCATATCCTGACCGATTGGATGCGTCAAGAACAATCGTCCGTTCCGCCCGTCCGATTTTCACCAGAAACTTGGCTCTGATAATCCGACCTATGCTCGACAACTTGAACTGATGGCGCTCCATGTCCCGGAACAAATCCCCGTCTTCCGCCTCCAGAATCGCGGACATACCGCTGTTGTCGTTGATATATGCCTTAATTGACAGCAGAGATATACTTTTGACGTCCGCCACTCCATGATAGCAAAGAATATTTCGACCCAGTTCCTTGATCTTGTCCAGATCGTTGATGCGGGGCGAGGAAAAGGCATCGTAATCATCAAAAAGACTTTTCCCGAGCTGTTTGCAGTAGGCATCTTCCATCCATTTGGGACTGGTGGGAATGCCGAGACGCAGTTCTCCTGTGTCCCTGTTGATACTCAGGGTATTGTAACTTTCCGGTTGAAATCCGATAGTTTTGGACTTTCTGCCGTTCATGACAATGCCCTGCCGTCTGTAGGAGTCACCATGCCGGACAAGCAGAACCAATTCCCGGCTGTCGTTTTCCGTCAACGTGACACGAGCGGTGCTGCCGTAGTTTTTCGACTGGAATATCGTGTTCATCCCCTCCTCAAAATCATGAATCTGCGCTGGCGTGATAACCAAATCACGGATATCATACCGTGTCGCCCGCATTGCAAAGGATTTCTTCTTCAGAGCGGCATAATCAGATTCCAGAACACTAAGTTCTTCGGGATCATGGAGATATACCAGAAGTGCCATATCCGCAGTTGACATGGTATCTGTTAACTCGTTGGCATAACTGCTTCTGGAAATAAATGTCCTTAAGACATCGTTGAAACATTCCATGCTCGTCGCACCGACAAGAGCAAAGCCATTGAACAACTCCTCATATTCGCCGACAAACATTTGATTTGAAAGGATTGCTGCAAGTCCATCGTAATCAAAAGTATCTTCCGTTATATTTCCCGTCGTTGGGAAGTTCATACGATCGAAATAACCCTTGTAACGACTGATCATTTCCAATAAACGCGGAAATGAGAACTTTCTCAGAACTTCCGGATTTTTGAACTTACGTAAATTGCTCCCTGCCATTGACATCCCCTCCCTGTTTAAGAATTCCCACCATTTTCCCGATGATTCGAAATGAGTCGTAACAAGTCAACTCAATCGGCTTGAATTCCGGATTCTCCGCTTCCAGCGCAATGCGATCCGGACGGTTTACGAGCCGTTTCAGAGTTACTTCGTTATTGACAGATGCTGCCACAATGTCCCCGTCTGCGGCAATCGGCTGATGACGGATGATGACAATATCACCGGTCTCAATGCCAACACCGATCATACTGTTACCATTTACGCGCAGGGCAAACACATCCCCGTTGATAGTGAGAGCCTTGTCCACGGCAACGGTTTCATCACCACTCTGATCCTCGAACTCCTCTACCGGAACTCCTCCGGGAATTTCTCCAAGGAGTGGGATCTGAACGGTGACAAGAGCTTCCGGTTCAACAGTTTTATTGATGACATACGGTTTTGTTGAACCTTTTTCAATACGCTTCAAATAGCCCTTGGAAACAAGTTCCTGAAGTATATCGTAAATAGATGGAGCAGCTATTCCGAACGTATTGGCAAGCTGTTGCATAGTCGGCATTTTTCCGTATATGGAGAAGAATCGGCTGATCTCCTGCATCACTTCCGCCTGCCGTCGCGTGATATTCTCTGTCTTATGTCTGCCCTGTCCCATTGCGAACTCCTTTTACACCTAATGCATCTAAAGCATAATATACTCTGTAGGTCGATTATTTCAAATCGATGTTATCGGCAAAAAACAAAGTGTATGCTCATTCTGTTTTTGTTGATGGATCCTAAGTGTCTGATATTGACCTTGCGTAAAAAATTTTTCGTTTTTTTTTGAAAAACAGGGGCCAAAATGCACCCCTGGGTGGCGATAACCCCGATAGAGACACATTGATTTAACAACGAAAGGAATAGCATGAGATACGGCAGCATTTGCAGTGGAGTTGAGGCGGCAACGCTCGCCTGGCGCTCTCTAGGCTGGAAAGCTGTTTTTTTTGCCGAAGTTGAGCCATTCCCATCAGCGGTGCTGTGTTATCGATTCAAAGCGACTCGTCCATTGCGACCGCTTGATCCGGCAATGGCAGACAACGAAAAGGAACGGAAAACCCGGGAATTGTGGAGACGTCAGATCGCAGGTCTTCCGGAAGATGGGACGATTCCAAATTACGGAGATTTTACCCTAATAAAAAAAGAGGATGTAAATGAAGATATCGACCTGCTCGTCGGGGGGACTCCCTGCCAGGATCTCTCAATCGCAGGGAAACGACTGGGATTTGAAGGTCAGCGAAGCGTGCTCGCTCTCGACTTTGTACGACTGTGTTTTGAGCTTGGAGTCCGCTGGGTTGTGTGGGAAAATGTCCCCGCTGCTCTTTCCTGCCGCCACGGTGAGGATTTCGGACGATTTGTTTCCCTGCTCTGTGGATGGAATATCTCGGTCCCTGAAAGCGGATGGAGAAAATGCGGAATCGTCACTCCGGCTCCGGGAGGATTCGGAGTGGCATGGAGAGTACTTGACTCTCAATTTACCCGAGTGGAACAATTTCCGAGGGCAATCCCGCAGCGCCGGAAGCGTCTCTTCCTTATCGGATATTCTGGTCAGTGGAAATATCCCGCCAAGGTACTATTTGACGGTGAAATGTGCGGAGGGGATACTCCGCCGCGCCGCACGAAGAGGCAAAGTGCTCCCTCAGATTTTGAAGGAGGCTCTGCTTCGACAGACTGGTGGGACGGTTCCCAGAAGGCGGGCACACTGACGCGGACTAGTGATCAGCAGTTCATGCCGGACAAGGGGCGTCTCCAATGCGTGATTGAACAGACCGGAACGGATTTCCTGTGCTATGAAAACCATGCTCCCGATTCCCGTATAAAATCGGTCGAAGTGTCACAATCCATCGTTGCCCGCATGGGGACAGGCGGGAACAATCTTCCGCTCCTGCAGGAAGTTGAGCGGGGGCTGGAGATGCGCCCGATCGCAAGTAAAGATGAGTGCTTTCACGTTTCTTTCTGCGATGCGAACGGCAGAAGGAAAGATCGTCCGAACGGCGGTCTTTATGTGACGGAGGCAAAAGCGGGAAAAACAGTTACGGCAGGCGGTCCCGGCGCGGAAACGGTAATTGTCGAACCAATCGCACTTGATGGAGACAAAATGAAGCCCGGCGAACGTTCCGGAGGATCGGGAATGGGGGTTTCTGAAGAAGGTGTGATGTATACGCAGACCGCCGGAGATGTGCATGGAGTTGCGTACACGCCATCCGGAAAACCGACAGTTCGCAAACTGCTTCCCCTCGAATGCGAGCGCTTGATGGGTTTCCCCGACAATCACACGCGAATTCCCTGGAATGGTAAATCCGAGGAAGAATGTCCTGACGCGCCAAGATACAAAGCATGCGGAAACTCCATGGCAGTAAACTGTATGATGTGGCTCGGAGAACGGATTCAGAAAGTGGAAAAGGAAATCAGCCACGAACGTGGCGAATTTCCGGTCAGAGAAATAACCGAAGCCTCAAATGAGTCTTCAAATCACATAAAAACGGAGGAAATCAATGAGTGAAGCTGATGTGGAATGCCTGGAGTGTTCGGCGCAATATGCCGAGTTGGCTGACCGATATCGCAAACTGAAGAAAAAGATCCGCAGAATGCGGAAATCGTTTGCGGCAATCGAGTGCGCGCTTCTCAACAAATGCGATCATCATGCGGAGTTCATCATCGGCGAATGTGAATCCTATCGCGGAAAGTATGAACCGGAGTGCTGCCATGCCGGAAAATGAAATACTGGAAGAGGCGATCAAGCGGAATGCCTCGGGGCCGAAGTCTGCAGAAGTGGACGGACAGAAGGTCGAGCAGCATTCCCTTGCCGATCAGATTGCGGCAGATGAATATCTCGCGTCGAAAAAGGCGGTAAAATCCCGGACTTCCGGCCTGAAGATAACCAAATTGTGCCATTCAGGGGCGTGAGGATCTATCGATGTTCAACAGACTCAAATCCATTTTTCGGAGCAGAACCCCTCCGAAGCAGCTTGTCCGCGCCCGGTTTGATGCGGCGCAGACAACACGGGACAACTGGCGTCACTGGTCGGCGGCGGATCATCTGTCGGCGGACATGGAGGCCGCGCCGGAAGTGCGCAGGACGCTGCGGATGCGCTCGCGCTACGAAGTCGCCAACAATTCCTACGCCAGAGGACTGGTGCAGATGCTTGCAAACGACACCATCGGTACGGGTCCGCGACTGCAGATGCTATCCGCCGACGAGACGTTCAATGATGCTGTGGAAAAGGCATTCATGCGCTGGTCGGATGCCGTTCGTCTTGCTCCGAAACTCCGGACGATGCGAATGGCCCGCTGTCAGGATGGCGAAGCGTTTGCCGTGCTGGCAACGAATCCCAAAATCCGCCACGGCGTGAAACTGGACCTGCAGTTGATCGAGGCGGATCGTGTTTCCGGTGAACTGCGCTGGTTCGAAGATGATACCAGTGTCGATGGAATCTCGTATGACCGTTGGGGAAATCCGACGGACTACCGGGTTTTGAAGTACCATCCCGGGGACATCCGGTATATGCCGGGCGACGATGCGATCCACATTCCGGCGGAATACATGATTCACATTTTCCGTCAGGACCGGCCGGGATTGCATCGTGGCGTTCCCGAGATCACGCCCGCACTGCCGCTGTTTGCTCAACTTCGCAGGTACAATCTTGCCGTGCTTTCAGCGGCGGAGGCCGCGGCGGATTTTGCGGCGATTCTCTACACGGACGCTCCGCCGAACGGCGAATCGGATGAAGTCGAGCCCATGGATGCCATTCCGCTGGAACGGAACATGATGCTGACGGTTCCGGCCGGATGGAAAATGGGACAGCTCGACCCCAAACAGCCGGCGGCGAACCATGCGGAGTTCGTGAAGATCATTCTGAGCGAAATCGCCCGCTGTGTGGTGACGACCTACGGCACGCTGGCGGGAGATTTTTCCGGGCACAACTACGCCAGCGGCAGACTGGACAACCAGATTTACCATAAAAGCATTCTTGTCGACCGGTCGTTCTGGGAAACGGAAGTCCTGAACCGGATTTTTGAGGTGTGGTTCCGGGAATACCGCCTGACAGCGGGCGGACGAGTGGTGGACGAGCGACACACATGGTTCTGGGACGGTTTCCCGCATGTCGATCCGTCGAAGGAAGCCACCGCTCAGGCAACCCGGCTGACGAACAACACAACGACTCTTGCGGCAGAGTGTGCCAAGGACGGACGGGATTACTTGTCCGTTCTGCGGCAGCGGGCAAAAGAGATCAAACTGATGAAGGAGCTTGGAATCCCGATCAGTTCCGAGTCCCCGGGATCCCCGAAATCCCCGGAACAGCAAACCGAACCGGATGACGGTTCAGAACCCAGAGAGGATATATGAGTGAATTCACCCTGATAGAAGCGTCAAACGGCGCGAAACCGAAAGTGGTCGGAGTTGCCTACTCCGGCGGGAAAATGAATCTGCCGGGGTGGCGACATCCTGTTGTGGTCGATCTTGCCGGAATGGAGATTCCCGAAAGCGTCCCGCTTTTGACCAATCACGAGAACAAGACGGACAGCCGGATTGGAATTATTTCGGCCGCAGTTCGGAACAATGTGCTGGAAATCACCGGGGAGATCGTCTCCGACAGCAGGGATGCGGCCGATATCATCGCGCAGGGCAAGGCAGGAGCGGACTGGCAGCTGAGCATCGGTGCGGATGTGAAAGAGTGCGAGCTGGTCAAAGGCAGCCGCGAGGTGAATGGTCAGGAAGTCGAAGGCCCGTTCTACCACATCAAAAAATCGACGCTGCGGGAGGTTTCCGTTGTTGCCGTGGGCGCGGATGCTCACACCAATATGAAAGTGAATGCGAAATTCAACCTTGTCAACCAGGAAGGAGAAGCTATGAACAACAAGTCCGAAGCGAAGAGTGTTTCCGCCGTGAGCACCCCGAATGACGCTGCACCTCCGGAGAAAAAGCCGGAACCGGAACAGAAGCCCGGCAATCCGGCGAATAAGCCCGGCGAACCGGAAAAGAAATCCGATAACGCGGAACAGAAGTCCGGACAGGCGGCCGCGGAGGCGACACTGTCCGCAATTCAGGCCTCCGCCGGGGATGTGGCGGCGACCGCCCGTGAAGCGGCTCAGAACGCCGTCAAAGCCGAGCGTGAACGCATCAGTGCGATTCAGGCGATCTGCGACGGTGAATTCCCGGAAATTGAACGGGAGGCGATTGCCGGAGGCTGGACGCCGGAGGTGGTGACGAAGAAGGTGCTCGAAACGATCCGGGCCGAACGTCCCGCCGCCAATGTCAATATCAGCGTGAAGACCGCCCCGGAAGGCGGAGAGTTGCGCAAGACCATCGAAGCGGCAATGTGTCTCCGGGTCGGAGTGAGCGCCGACCAGCTGGAGAAATCCTATGGGGCCAAAACGGTGGAAGCCGGAATGGCCGAAATGGACATGCCGCTGAAGCAGCTTCTGATCGAATGTATGAAACTCGACGGCATTCCATACAGCCGCGGCTTCGACAATGAAACGATCCGGGCGGCGTTCTCGAGTGTTTCGCTTCCGGGGATCCTGAGCAACGTGGCGAACAAGAAACTCCTGCAGAGCTACGAGGCCCAGCCGATTATCGCCATGAAGCTGTGTTCCACGGGCGACCTCAACGACTTCAAGGAGAACGACCGTTTCCGCCTGACGGATGTGGGCGATCTGCTTCCGATTGCCGCCGACGGCGAGATCAAGGACGGCGGACTGATCGAAGAGAGCGCGAAAAACCAGCTTGACACCTACGGGAAAAAGTTCTGCCTGACGCGCAAAATGATCATCAACGATGATCTGGGCGCATTCATGAAAGTGCCGACGGCGATGGGCAACCGGGCGGCGCGACTGATCGATCAGCTGTTTTTCAGCCGGCTTCTCTCGAATCCGGCGCAGGCGGACGGCAAGGCGCTGTTCAGCACGAATCACAAAAACCTGCTCTCAGGCGCGACCAGTGCTCTGTCTGCAGACAGTCTGAAGAAGGCAATCCAGCTCTTCCTGGATCAGGTGGATGCCGACGGTCAGCCGATCTCGGTGGAACCGAAATATCTGCTGGTTCCGACTGCGCTCAAGCATCTCGCGATCGAACTGACGCAGGGGGCGACCCTCATCATGAGCGGCACGGACAACGCGGTTCGTCCGGCGCTAAATGTGCTTTCCGATGAAAATCTTCAGGTGATCAGTTCGCCGTATCTCGGCAACAGCGCCTACGAGGGATCCAGCCAGACGGGGTGGTACCTTTTCGGCGACCCGAAAACGGTCGATACCTGGGAGATCGGCTTCCTGAAAGGGAAGCGCACGCCGACCGTTGAGCGCGGCGAGACGGACTTCAACACCCTCGGTCTCTGGTTCCGTGTGTATTTCGATCTTGGCGTTCGCGAGCAGGATCACCGCGGCATGGTCAAAGCCAACGGGGCCGCGTAAGCAGTTAACCTTCAAACTCAAATTCAAGGAGATTTTTTACAATGCTTGCACGCTATGTTCAGAAGGGGGACGCCATTGATTACCGTCCGGCGGAGGCGGTTGTCGCAGGAGATGTGGTCATCATCGCGGATCTGATCGGGATCGCCCGGCTCGATATCGAAGCGGGAACGCTCGGTTCCCTCGCAGTGGTCGGAGTGTTCGATGTTGTGAAAGCGGACGGCGCGATTCCTTCCGGCTCGACGGTCTACTGGGACGCGGGAGCGAAGAAGGCGACCACGGTCAGCGGATCGAACCACTACCTCGGCAAGGCCATTGCGGCTGCGGAGGCGGCCGACGAGACGGTTCGTGTGCTTCTCAACGCCCCGTACAGCCTCGCGACGACCTTTGCCGCGGGCGATCCGATCACGGATCTGACCGACAATTCGGGCGGAACTCCGTCCGACACGATTCCCGTTCTCGCCTGTGAAAGCGGGTGTGACTGCAAACATGCGATTGCCTCGCTGACAAAGAAAACCAACACGATTCTTGCCGCACTCCGCGCGGTCGGCATCATCGCCAGTGAATAATGGGACTGCTGGAGAACGCAGCCAAATGGCTGGAATCCCAGCGGATCCGGGAGCTCTCCGTTCCGATTGTCTACCAGCGCCGGGATGGCGAAACGTTGAATATCCCGGCGACGCTGGGGCGGACGCTGTTCCGTGCGGAAAATGAATACGGCGTGACCATCCGGACGGAGACGCGCGATTTTCTGATCGCGGCGGAGGATCTGCCGGATGATCCGGAGCGCGGAGATGTGATTCTCCATGCCGGACTCCGCTATGAAGTTCTTGCGCCGAACGGCGAACCGGTCTGGCGCTGGTCCGGAACCGGGCGGATTCTGCGGAGAATTCACACAAAAGAAATCGGAGGTGCATGATGCCTGATACTCCGGATCATCGCGACTTGTGGCATGAACTCAATCAGGCACGGCTGGATATCGCGGAACTGCGGGGAATGCTGAGTATGCATTTCTCCGAAGGACAGCATCACTATCCGCCGTGCAAACCTGCGGCGGATCTGCAGAAAACGATGCTTTCATCGCTGGCGGCGACGCTGATCGCGCTTCTCGCGGCAGTGGGCAATATCATCATGGAATTCATACGGAGGTGAAGAGTGAGCGACATTCTGACCCTGGCGCGCGCGGTTGCGGAGGAACTCAGGGAATATAAAGCCGAGCTGCTTTATTTCCCGGAGTTTGAATTGCGTGATCTGGATGATCTGCGGATCGTTGTGGTTCCGGCCGGAACACAGTACAAGACACTTTCCCGCGCGGCTCATGAGGAACTGCCGAAAGTGCAGATCGGCATATTGAAACGATGCCGGGAGGATGCGCTGGATGAAATGCTGTGCTTTGCGGAAAAACTCGGACTTGGCTTCCTGAACCGGAAACTTGCCGGAGGAACCTGTGTTTCGGTCATCTACAACCCCATCTACAGTCCGGAGCATTTGCGTGAGCGGGGGCAGTTCACCAGCGTCATTGAACTCGTATTCAAAGTGTTGAAA
>ERZ1034915.576-NODE-576-length-24079-cov-14.119714_pt1 | contig 24079 bp, 8 predicted proteins | sample MGYA00520592_ERZ1034915 | MGnify/ENA primary metagenome ERZ1034915 (study PRJEB33766, sample SAMN09781787) | gut metagenome | biome: gut microbiome | host: Homo sapiens | place: Madagascar | study: EMG produced TPA metagenomics assembly of the PRJNA485056 data set... | reverse complement strand
AGCAGATGGGCATGCAGATGGAGCAGAACATCTTCAACCAGCTTGCCAAGGAGCATCATGATGAGATTATGAACTTCCGCCGTAACCGCGACCGCGAGGGCTTGATGAAGCTGCAGGATGAACTGAGAGATGAAACCGAGAAGCGCTGCAAGGAGCAGGGCTACCCTAAGTTTACCGAGGAGCAGCAGAAGGCTTATACCGAGGTGGGCGGCACCCCATTCCTCGACAATCAGTATACCGTGTTTGGCGAGGTGGAGGAAGGCCTTGATGTGGTAGAGAAGATTCAGAACTGCGAAACCATGCGTGGAGATAGACCTAAGGAGGATATCAGCATGCAGGTTTCTATTATAGAAGAATAAAAAGGCATTTCTCGCAGGTTTCTATGAAATCTGCGAGAAATCTTTATTAAGTATCAGCAACTATTCATTCGTATTTATAAAATAAAGAATTTAAAATAAACAAATCAAATGAAAAAAAATCATAGAAAAATGATGAAGGGCATCACGGTCAGAAGCCTGATGATGCTCATGGCTCTGGCTGGTTCTAACTACTGCCACGCCCTGCAAGCCACTCCTGCAAAGAACGCCGAAGAGGCTAAGGCACAAGCCACCATCGTGGTGAGCAACCCTACTTCCGCCCCCCGCACGGAGCTTATCTCTCTGAGCATGAACGAGGTGAAGGCAAAACTGGGCAAGGCAGCCCCTAAAAAGGGCGAGACCTACATCGTGAAGAATAAGCGCGGACAGCAGATCGGTTCGCAGATTACCCACGATGGCTATCTGCTCATCGATGCCAGCGTGCGCCCTCACGGTTCAGCCACCTACTACGTAACCATCGGCAAACCTTGCCAGCAGAAGGTATGGGCTACCGGTGCTCTCTATAAGATAAGAAAGGATGATATCGCCTGGGAAAACGACAGATGCGCCTATCGTGTATATGGTCCTGCCCTGCAGCGCACCGGCGAACGCTCCTTCGGCACCGATGTATGGGTGAAGAATACCCCCGACACCGTGGTTTACGAGCGATACGTAAAGGATATGAACGGAAATATCAAGGGTGATAAGATTGATGCCAAGGTAAGAGCTCTGCAGAAGCAGGAGAAGTCAGAGAAGAACAAAGCAAAAGCAGCAGCCCTTGCCAAGCAAATCAAGGTCCTTCAGGCAGAATCAAAAGAGGTGGATATCCTCACTTCCTTCCATCTTGACCATGGCAACGGCCTCGACCCTTATCGCGTGGGTGCTACACTGGGATTGGGTGCACCAAGCCTCATGGTGGGCAAGAACCAGGTGCTGCCTTACTGCTACAAGGATTACAGGATATTGGATAACGGTCCGCTCCGCTTCACCGTGGAATTGACTTACAACCCATCTACCGTAGGCGATATGAAGAACGTGGTGGAGCACCGCATCATCTCGCTCGACAAGGGCAGCAACTTCAACAAGATGACCGTATGGTATGACGGCTTGACCACTCCTACCGATTTCGCCACCGGTTTCCCTATCCATGAGGAAGATACCGAGAGCAAGACCTTTGCCAAGGATTACGTAAGCTATGCCGACCCTACCGACAACATCGAGGTGAACAACTCACAGGTTTTCGTGGGTGTACTCTTCCCTGAGGGCATCGACAACACTTACTACCAGCTCTTCGACAAGAAGCACGATGGTGCCACCGGTCATGCCCTGGGCTTGAAGCGCGGCTTGAAGAATGGAGAAAAGTACAGCTATTACTTCGGTGCAGCATGGAGCAAATATGATGTAAGGAGCTATGCCGAATGGCAGATTCGCATCAAGGAATACCTGGATGCATTGAAGACTCCACTCGGGGTTGAAGTGAAATAACAATGATGGATAAGACAGGTGACATGGCATAAGAAATAAAAATGCATGAGATATAAAAATCCCCCATACGCAAAAGAGCGTATGGGGGATTTTTATATTCAGAAACGTTTCAACCATCAACGTTTCTGCGTTTCACTAAAATTTATCTTCCAACAAATTCAAACTTATCTTCTAACCACAATCTTTGCAGCCTTGCCCGAATTGCCCTTCACAATCAGTACGCCAGCTGGCAACTGGCTGAGATTGATTTTTGCCACGCCATCCACCATCTTAGCAGATGCTACGCTGGCACCGCTCACGGCATATACGCTTACCGCAGAAGAAAGCATATCGCTAACCACAAGCTCGCCGGCTGCCACCTGTACATCCAGAGGCTGCTGAGCCTGGGTCCATGCAGAATCCCAGATAGAACCGATGCCGGTAGATGTGCCGTCGTCGGTGCTGATGCTCATCCAGCCGATGTTTTCCGTAACAGGATTCTTGCTGCTCAATGTGCGGTCTGGATCAGATGTGTCGGCTGCTACACGCAACTGGCAGTAAGCTGCAGCCGGACCCTTAGGACCTGTTCGGAGCACTGAGAACAGTTTTCTGTTGAAAGTCTGATACTGGCAGAGGAAGATTGGGTCTTCCAGCTTTTTACCGAACTTCACATTGTTGGTGGTAGTGGCATACTTAAAGGTAAAGGTGGTATCCTTTACGGTAAGTATCTTGCCGCTGGCCGTGGTAGTACCCTTCTCGATAGCCACATAAGATACACGCTGACCTACGATGGCAGGATACTTCTCCTTCATGCCATACTGGCGGGTCATCACCACCTTGAAACCATCCTTGGTTACATCCCATACACGCGCCATCATCGGATAATTCTTGTAGGTAGAAACCGGAGTTACGAATACCACCGGTGCCTCGGCAAATGGCTCGTTGAACTTATATTCTATGGTGTCGCCACCCACACGCAGGGCGGTGCCCGCCTCGTTCTTCAGTAGTCCTGCCTCGAAACGCAGGTCGCCTATCATGCCGTTACCTGATTTTGCCACCAGGTAAGAACTCAGTTCGCTGCCCTTTGAGAAATCATCAGCATCACCCTCGCAGTTCCATGGGAAGAACTTGGATGCAAAGTAATTCGTAGTCACCGATGATACGTTTTCCACAATGCGGGTAGAAGGATTCATATAAGATGCACTTCCGAATACCACGGCAGGAGCCTCGCTGAAGGTGCTCTTGTAGTAGCAGTAGTTGTCGGCATCATTGTCGGAAACCATGGTTCCCCACTGCAGGGCTTCTTCGCCCTCGGTGCCGTTTACCACGTTGGTCACCTCGCTTGAGTACAAGTCTTTGTTTCTATAGTCAACCACATGCACGCGATAGTAGTAGTTGCCTGCTTCCTCTACGTTCACCTTGTAAGAGTAAGCCTTGTCGGCATTCTCATCCACATCCACGGTAGCCACACGCTTCCACTCGCCGCTGGCACCCTTCTTGCACTCCACAAACATAGAGTCGGCAAACTCGCCGCTAGGGTTCTTCCACGACAGTACACACACTGAAGAGCGAGGTACGAAGGTAGAGGTGAGCTCCTGAGGAGCATAGGTAGGCGGATTGGTAGGCACATACTCATACTTCTCGTTATACGCCAGCTTCTCTGGCAGCGCCGCATAGTATTCGCCTATAGGGGTCAGCTTGTCGCCCGCAATGGCATAGCGGCAATCCTGCACATTATTATAATAGGCATAGCGCTCGATGTATGGCGCATCGTTCAGATAATCCAGGATAGGAGCCATGTGCTGCATCTGGATGGCATAGTTGGCATCGGTTCCCTGGGTGTTGGAACCCGGCCATCCCGTCCAGTTGGCACCGTAGTTCATCTCGGTAATCCAGATAGGGCGACCGCCGCAGCGCTGGCTGATGCTCTTCAACTGGCTCTCCCATCCCGGTTTGTCCTTGAACCAGTAGGCATGCACGGCGATGAAGTCGCAGCGCCATCCGCGGGCATCGATGGAGTCGATGAACTCATAGAGCCAGTTGTAGTCGCCTGCCACGGCTGGCGAACCCAGTCGGCGTCCGGTGGCCATCATCTGCGGCCAGTTGGCAAGCACGTTCTTTACATCCACATCCTGCTCCTTGTCGTCGGCCTTGTTTTCCGGCTCGTTGTTACCCAGAATGTTGGCACTGCCTGTGTTGTTGCCCACATCGGCTATGCCTGGCCATCCCTCGTGGTGGTGCTGGGTTACGTATTCACGGTCTGTCCAGTCGTTGTGGTTGCTGGCATCCCAGTTGTAGCACCATGAGGTGTTGAACTTCTCCTGCACGCCGTCGTTCCAGTAACCTGCCCATCCGCGCTTGTGGGCGTTGTTCCATCGGCTGATGCGGATAAAGGAAATCCTGCCCTTCAGTACACCTGGGATATTGGCTATCTCCTTATCTGCCTGGTCGGCGATGAACACGCGGCTGTAACCCTGCCCGTTGGCAGATGTGGCGAAACAAACCATGTATCCACGCTTCAGCTTGAAACTGCGGATGTTGTTGTTGAACGCCTTGTTGCTCGACAGGTTGTAGATGCTGTTCACATTATAGCTGCTGTTGGATGAACCGCCATAGTTCTCCTCGGTGAACACGGTGAGCGGCTCCTTGTCGGCAAACGGCAAGAGGATGCTGCCGCCGTTGTAGATGCGCAACTGGCAGTTCTGTCCGTTCTTTGCCTTTTCGCCGTTGATGGTGATATTACCCAGGAAAGCATCTGCCTTGCTTGGCACCAGCTTGTCGAAGATAACCACTACACGCTCGGTATTGGTGATGTTGATACTACCCGTTGTGGCAAAAGGGTTGGCAGATGAGATGTGATAATCCACATCCTCGCTCAGGGTAACCGGAGCTGTAACCTCAGCCACCGTCTGGGTGGTGTTGCCGGCAACCACCGAGAGTGATGTTGCCAGCAACGCTGAAACCATTATTTTTCTAATATTCATATATAAATTAAGTTGATTAAATAGTTACTAATCTGATATTTACCTAAAGAATTGCATCCCGGAATCCTTACTTCACTACCACTTTCTTGCCATCTACGATGTAGATGCCCTGTGGCAATCCGCTCAGGTTCTTGCCGTTCTTCTTCACCAGATGTCCGCCCAGGGTATAGATGCCCTGCTGGCCATGCGCCTTCTGGACAGTTACTTCCTGGATGCCGGTAGATGGTTCCTCGGCTCCGTAATAGTAGAGGCGGAAGTTATCGCAGATGCTCCACCAGCTGGAAGTGGTGTTCTTTTCCGACTTCATGCCGATGGTCATGGTAGTACGATACTTGGTGGTAACCTTCACACTGTTCTCATAAATACCGGCTGCGAAATACTTGGCTGCCGATGCCATATCATCAGGCACATACTGGTTGCCCACGCTGGCTTCCTTGCCCGACATCAGTTTCTTCTGCTGGGCACCATCCATGATGTGGCAGATGTTCTGCTTGTTGTTCACATTGCCCAGATAGATGAAGGCATCCACGTTGTTCTTGCCTGCCTGGTAATCCTGGTAGGCTGTGGTGGTAGAGCCAGGGCGCTGGAATGCCTGAACCTTCAATTCATAGACACCCACTGGCATCTTGGCGAGTTTCTGGTTCATATCGTAGGCACGCTGGTAGAATTCGCCGCACGAATAGTTCAGGGTTGGCTCCATGCTCCATCCGTCGGCAGCATCCATGCCTGCATTCTGAAGCAGGAAACTGATATCGAATGGTTCATCGGCTGATGCGGCTACCACATCGCCCAAGAAGTTGCGCAGGGCGGTATTCGCCTCTTCTTCCAGTTCCTCCAGTCGGTCGGCAGATGCCGTTTCGGCTTCCGCCTTCATCTTTTCCAGTTCTGCCTTGAAGGTGGCATCCGTGCCCTCCTTCACCTCCTTGTGAGGCACATCGAGCAGTGCCTCCATCTTGTCGAGCAGGGCGGAAACCTTCTTGGCTATATCCACACGCAGAGCAGCGGTAAGCTCCTTGGCTTCATCGCCTGTAAGGATGAGCCATCGCTGGGCACCGCCAGCCGCCGAGAAGTTCAGGGCGTTGGCCTTGATTCGGGTGGTTTCCTGTGCCGTCAGGCAGTTCATGCTGTTGCTGGTTACATTGCCTATCCAGTAGCCATGCTTGGCTTCGCCGTTTAGGGTGGCCACCTCTACCGGTGATGGCAGCAGGTGGAACTGCTCTTTGGCACTGATGTTATCAGTTATCTTGGTCTTGATGCCGTTGTTGCCCGATGTGCCATAGGTCATGTATCTGCCTGTGGCCACATTCTTCAAGCTGTAGTAGCAGGTGGCAGGGTCGAAGGTTACGTTCCATGCGGCACTGTCGTTGGCTGTTGCCTCGTCGGCACTCATGGTTACCCACTGCAGGTTGCCCGTCTTGTCGATGCGCAGGAACTTGGAAGAAATGCCCAGCTCCTCGTTCTTCAGATAATACTTGGTGTTGTCATCCTGCTCGAACACGTAGGCAGGGGTGGCAAACTGTCCGGAAGTGGGTGCCAATCCATCCTCGCCCAGGGCTTCTGCCAGCAGCGAGTTGGCGATATAGAGATTCTGGGTTCCGTTATCCTCGTGCGCACCGTTTACGCCGTATGGCCACATGTGGGTACCGTCGCCGTTAAGCTGACTGGTAGGGTTGTTATCCCAGAAGCGCAGGGCACGCGTTACGCGGCTTCCCAGCCAGTAGCCGTGGGTGGTATTGGCACGCAGGAAGGCATTGTTCTGCCAGGTGCCGATGGTTCCCACGCCTATGGCATGGAGCATTTCGTGGAGCAGGGTTCCCGTGCGCTGGTAAGAGGCACTGGGTCCTACCCGCATCCATCCGCCGTAGCTGCAGTCGGCAGTAGGCGTGTCGGCACCATAGTGTATGGAGACATGAAGTCCGTTGATGCCGGTGTATTCATTCCAGAGGTTGACGGCTTCCTTTGCCGCACTCTGAATACGGGTATCGGCATCGCCCGAGAAGCCTTCAATGCTGTAGGTAATGCCTCCGCCCGGACGGGTTATCGCCTTCACCGGGTTGCCATATACCACGGTGCCATCCTTCTTCATTACGTAGGCACGGATATAATATACGGTGGCTGGCTGCAAGCCCGACATATTATAGATGTTGCCATTGTTGCTCAGATAGACCTTGGTGGTAGCATCATTCACTGTGGGGTTTGTGTTTGTAGAAGAATAGCAGAATCCCTGCTCCTTGATGGTGCTGGTGGCGATGCCGCTCACGTTCATTCTACCATAGATGTGTGTGGCACCGCTCAACCAAACCTTGTTGGTTTGCACCACGTCGGCAGCAAAGGCTGGGGGTACGGTTCCCACCGAAGCCAGCGCCAGCGCCAACATTACTTTTGAGTACTTTTTTTTCATTTCTTTCAGTTTTGAATAGTTGTTGTGTTGATTAATTGTTTTGAATTATTGTTTTTGAGCCAGGAACGCAAGCCCCGCCAGGCGTCCCGCCGGATTGCAAATCCGCCGGGACGCCTAGCGGAGCTTCTTTCCGCCCTGGATATAAATCCCCTGGGCAGGCTTGGCATTCAGCTTCATGCCATCCAGGCGATAGATGCCCTGCTTGCCCTTTTGGGCATCTGCAGATGAAGATGCATCCGCCTCCACACCCTTGATACCAGATGTGGTGGCATCCAGATAGGTGAGCTTGAAGTTGTCGAAGCAGCACCAGTCGGCATTGATTCGCTGCCGGCTCCTGATGCCCAGACGCAGCACACCATCCGTTACCACACAATCAATAACATTGTGATAGAGGTCGTTCTGGTTGAACGCCTCGTTTGCCTGACTCACATTATCCGGATAGCTATAAGGCGAAACGCTGTAGGCATCCGTATCATAGAGTGAGCAAACCGGCTTCTCCTCGCCGTTGGCATAGAAGATGGCATTGATCTGTTCCGTACCGTTGTCATGCGATGTCACTGCCTGCGAGATGCCTCCCGCACGGTAGAAACTCTGCACCTCTACCCGATAGTGCCCGTTTGGCAAGCCTGTCAACTCCTGATAGAAATCAAAAGTCTTGTTATAATGCTCAGCCACACCTGCCGATGCTGCGGTAAACGAGGTTCCGCTCCATCCCGTGGCACCCTCTGAGAAATCAGGATTCTGCAACAGGAAGGTGAGATCTGATACCCTGCCCGCTGCTGCCTCCTGCTTCAGATACTCATCATATCCATCCAGGGCATCCTTCAGGGCAGCGTATGCCTTCTGCATGCTTTCACACTCCTCATCGAAACTGCCCGATGTGGCAAGTACCTGGTCGCCAAGTTCAATGGCATCATTCAATGTCTGCAATGGCTGAACCGCCTGCAGCTTTCTGGCTTGCTTCAGCAGAGTTACCACCTGCTCCCAGGTTTCAAGATGCTGGTACTCCTTCTGCGTGAGCTTCACGAACGAACCGTGCTGCGGCTGCACATTGCCCTGGATATTGGTCAAGCCCTGAGGGTTCATGCAGTGCTCATCCAAATCTACCATTCGATAGCCGCCGCCACTGTAGTTCTGGTAAGCGAGCTTCCAGGTTCTGCTTCCGATAGGACGGAAGAGACTTGGTGCCTCTATCGACTTGCCCTTCTCATACACATCGAAGTCATCCACCAGGTTCCACTGGCAGGTGCCCGTGGTCTTATCGCCCGGCACCAGCTGCTTGGCTCTCGCCTGCTTCAGGTGGTGCTCTCCGCTCTCGGTCTTGTAAATCATCACGTATTCGCCATCCACCTTATTATAAACGATGTCGGCATCGATGATATCGTAACCCGGGTCGAAGTAGAGTTTCGGCAGAGATACCTCGGTAAGATCCTCGTTTACCAGCGAATAGTAGATGCGATGGCGATCAGGGAATCCCACGGAGTAATATACCACATACTTCCGGGTTTGAGGGTCGTAGATAACCTGCGGTGCCCAGGCTGCCGTCATATCCTTCACGTCGGTAAGTCCCAATGCCTTCATGTTTTCAGGGCTTTCCAGGTCGATGCTGATGCTCTTGTCCCAGTGCACCAGGTCGTTGCTCAGCATCAGCACCATGATGTGGTTGCTTGTCCATCCCAGGCGCGAGGTCATGTCAGTGCCTGCCAGCATAAACTTACCGCTCTGGGTGCGGGTAACATAGGCATCGCGCATGCCGCCCGTCTGCGTAAACTTCTTGGTATCAAACACTTCACCGCTATTAAAGAGGTCGTTGTAGCTATTGCCGTAACGGCTCAGGGCAAAGCAGGTGATTTCCTGCGAAGCATGCATGTGGGCATAGAGATAACCGTATTTATCGGCATCCTCGGCAAGCACATCGTCCTTCACCTCGTCAGCCACATCGCTCACCTTCAGCTTGAACACATTGAGCGAGTAAGCCGGAATCTCCAGCTGGTTCACATCGCTGAGCGTCTGCTCGCTGGTAGGAACCACCTTCATCGGTTCATCCATCGTATTCTCATCGGTTCCGTTCTCCGAAGTCAGTCGAACCACGGTGCCCTGCTCCGCCTTCATGTTCTTGAGGTTCAAATCCAGGGTAGCCGCCTTGGCATTCGGATTCACCACCTTGAGATAGAGCATGCCCTGCTCTTCATCTATCTGAGCCGACTGGTAGATGAGCTGGTCGGCAGGAAGTGAGAACTGGTGGATGGTGTTGCCATCCAGTTTGCATGTCACCTGGTTGCCATCCACATCAATCTCAATATCATACCATCGGTTGGTTTCTATTCTTCCCGAAGCCGTGGCAAGGGTGTTTTTGCTTCCGTTTACGCATTGCTCCACGCCGTGGCTGGTGTTGTTCCATCCACCCAGGTTCCACCAGCAGTAGTTGTCGGCATCCTGGTAGTTGAAGATGATGAGGAATCCTTCGTCTCCACCCGTCTTTCTGGCTCTGAGCTTATAGGTATAGTGAGAATCAGAGATGACCTTGGCATTCACGTTGGTGCAGTTGGTGCCTCCTCCGTTCTGCGAAAGCACACCATTGCTGATACTCCAACTGCCTTCCCCGGCATTCCAGCCAGCAGAGGCATCTAAAGATGAACTTCCGTTTCCATCCTTCACTTCTACATCATCGTAATCTACCTGGGTTGCCCATGAACCCACGCCCACCTTGCAATCGGCATCAGCGGTAACATTGCCTGTTTCCGTCCATTTCAGGTTCTGCTTGCCCAGATGGTTGCCCAGCAGCTTCTGCACGTAGTAAGAAGGGGTACAGAAGTTCTTGCCGGCATTGAAGTGAATCATATCGTATGCCCACAGAGGATCCTTTTCGTGGGTGAAGATAGGTGCAAAGCTTGCCAGCTTGCATACATCCGAATTCTTCTCCATGCCCAGCATGTAGATGGCTTCACCCAGGGCACTGTTCAGATTGCCATACTTGCCCCAGGCACCCTGATTGGCAGCATACTCGCCGTTATAAACGCCGATGGAGCGGTTGTAGCGGTCGTACTTGTTATAGTTGTTTCTCATCCATTGATAAGAACGGTAGTAATGCTCATCTACCAGATCTACTGGGGTATCGAGCACCCACAAAGGGTTGTCGGTGCCCCATGCCTCCACGTTGCCGATGATCACAATATCAGGATATTTGGCATGGATGGCATCATAGAACCTGGCATAGCGGCGACTGTACTCGAAGCGTGCCTCCGGCTGACCGTTCTCATTGCCTATTTCGATGAATTTAAGTCCGTATGGTTCCTTGTGGCCGTTGGCGATGCGTCGTCTTCCCCACTCTGTGGTTTCATCGCCGTTGGCATACTCAATGGCATCCAGGGTATTCTGCACCAGGGTATCCACCTGCTCGAAAGGCACGGTGAAGCCATGCCCCAAACCTACGTTCACCACAAACATCGGTGCGGCATTCAGGTCTTCGCACAGCTGCAGATACTCATCATATCCCAATCCGTCGGAAGAGCGGTAGTGCCAGTTGTTGTTCCAATGGCCAGGGCGCTCTTCGATAGGACCTAATGTAGATTTCCATCTGAAGGCGTTCACGTAACTGTCCTGTCCTTCCACATAGCATCCGCCTGGGAAACGGAGGAAACTTGGTTTGGTATCATAGAGGAGTTGTGCCAGGTCGGGGCGCAATCCGTTGGTGCGTCCTTTCCAGGTGGCAGGCATCAGCGACACCACATCCAGGTAGAGGGTGCCATTGGTAGAAGAAAGAAGGGCAAAGCGTCCGTCGCTGCAATCGGCTGTGGCCTTGATGGTTGCCGAGAGCTTTACCCATTTGTTGGTTTCCAGCTTACCCTGCAGTTTCACCTCTTCAGAGGCAGCCGAGCCATCCGCCGTCTGCAACTGGCCATAGAGTTTGCCGTTGAAGTTGGTAGATGCCTTGACCCATAAGGTGAGGGTGTAGGTGGAATCGCTAACGAAGTTCATTCCCCAGAAGCCGCTGTTGCTGATACCCGCCTTTCGGGCATCGCTGGCTCCTGAAATGGAGACACGGAGATTGGTTTGCTGGGCACTGTTGAGCTGCTGGGTGGCATTGAGTGAGAGGTTCACCGCCTGTCCGCTCTTCCTGATGGCCGCCCAATATTCGGGTGTAGAAGAGTTATCCTCGAAAGAACGGTTTCTGATGAGTTCGGCATAGAGACCTCCATCTCCGGCATGGTTGATTTCCTCGAAGAAGAGTCCATACTGGTAGTCGCTGATCATGGCAGCTCGCTGGGTGGCATCTATGTTCATCTTCACCTGTGCCTGTGTCGTAGCTGAAAGCGAGAGGCAGAGAAGGGTGCTGAAGAGAACGGGTTTATGACTGAAGAGAACCGGTTTATGACTGAAGAGTTTCATAATGAAAAAATGATAATATAAATAATAGAAACAAGATGCTCTGCTTTTGAGCATAAGCTATCCCGGAAAACTGAAAAAGGCAGACAGAAACAGAAGGTTTTTCACTCTCTGTATTCCGTCTGCCCTAAAATTATCTAGTTACTAAAACAAGCTAGTTTTCAGATTACTTCATGATAATCTTGCTAACCTTCTTAGAACCATCGCTCAATGTAGTAACCACAACGTTGATACCTCTCTGGAGCTTACCGATGAGCATACCGGCAGCGTTGTAGATCTTGGTACCCATTGTAGTAGTGCCAGCAGCGTTCTCGATATCCTTAATAGCTGTTACAGGATCGTTAGGATCGTAACCAGCATACTCCAAGGTGAAGTTCTTGATGATTGTCCAGTCATTGGTTACCTTCACATCCTTGTAAGCACCGATATAGAACTCACTCTTACCATCGTAAACAATCTTCAAAGGCTCTGTCTCATACTTAGAACCTACCTGCTCTGACTTGAAGAATGCCTGAGCAGTAATCATATTATTAGGAATCCAGAGATTCTCATCAGAAGTTGCACCCTCAACATACTTGACCATGCCATCTGTGCTACCAAGATGCGCATACTCGTTCAAGTTAGCCTCAGCAATCTGGCAAGCAGCGATAGGCTTCAAAGCCTCAGTTGCCTCGAATGTAGAATCGCTTGTTGCGAAGTAGAGGAATGCATTCTCGTTGGTCTCATACTTCTTCACTGTCTCATTCTCATCAGCGAAAGCAGAAGCGTTGTTACCGTCGCGATAGTATGCCTTGCTCTTCAAGTAGTATGTACCTGCAGGGAGACCTACAATCTTCTGCTTCAAATCGAAGTCGCAGTTATAGAACTCAGCAGCCTCAACACTATTACCTGCCTGGAAGCCGATATTACCCTTCTTCACGGTCCAACCAGTCTTGTCCATGGTTGCGAAGTCGTTGTTAACGAGTACGTTAGAGATATCAACATGATTATCCTTAGAAGCCAACTTAGCATTGTCGTAGATAACATACTTCGTAACAGCCTCGTTCAAAGCCTGGATAGCAGCAGGAACATCAGCATCAGCTACAGTACCATCGTTGTAAGCTGCCTCAGCAGAAGCCTTGGCAGCAGAGAATACAGCCTTAGCCTCAGCAGAGGTCTTCTTATTGGCATTAGCCAACGCTGCCTCATTGTTATCGTAACGTGTCTGAGCGCTCTCTACAGCTGTGTTCAATGTCTGGTAAGCATCAACAGAAGCATGAGCTGCGGTGATAGCATCAGCAGCAGCGTTGATAGTCTGGATAGAACCATCGGCCTTGAGTTCAGCAATAGCAGACTCCAATGTAGCATGAACCTCAGCATTCATCTTAGATTTGAGGAGTGCATTACCCTGCTCAATAACAGGACCTGAAACCTGATCGATAGCATCCTGACCACCGCCGAGGAACTTCATGGTGAAGTTATCCCAGATTGCCCAGTCGGCAGCATTTGAGCTAGGACGCTTTGTTTCACGAACACCCATGCGAACAGTCTCACCTGCCTTCAAGAGAATTGTTACAGTGGTCTTGTAAGCCTCAGGGTTCTTCTCGCATGCATTTGCAAAGCCCTTCATTGAGTTAGGGATATATACCTCATCACCATCAGGTGTGGTATATTTATATTCATTATCAGCCTTCTCTGATTCTGTAACTCCGTATGTGTAAGGAGAAGCGAACTTGCTCTCCATGTTGTTAGCATAGAGAACGGCTGTAATATCCTCTGAACCATTGCCGTAAGCAACAGATGCTACGTCGTTTGCAGCAACACGATGGAATGCCTGTGCAGAAATCTCGTAAACACCATTCTGAGGAGCTACAAACTCCTGATACATATCGAATGTGCCCTGGTAAGACTCGCAGTTCTTCCAATCGCTATTTACAACGGTAGCACCTGTCCAACCATCCTTACCACTATCAAATGTAGGGTTAGCGAGCATATAAGTCAAATCAGAACCTGCAGTAATGCTCTGCTTGCGAGACAAGTCAAGCTCTGTCTTCAACTTACCCATATACTCATCAATCTGGTCATTATCAAGAGAGTAGTTAGCGCCTATCAGATCCTCAAGCGTAGTTCCTTCTCCATCGCCGCAATCATCCAACAATGCCTGCAAAGCATCAGTAGCATTGCCGCCCTCGGCCAGGAAGTTCTGGATTTCATCATTCAATGTACTCAACTCAGCATACTTGGCTGCACTAGCATTCATAACTGCTACTGCCTCCTGAATCTTAGCCTTCAATGCCAAGATTTCTTCCTTAGAAGCATCTGTTGTCATGTTCATACCGTCCTCTGCAAGCTTGTTCACGGTATCTATATATCCCTGATAAGCAACAGCTGTTTCAGCAGTACCCTGTGCATCTGTAGCTACATTCTGCATATCGAGAAGATACATCATCTGTGCATCAGCACCATAATAATCTACCTTGAACTCATCAACGAACAACCAGTTGGCTGTAGCATTCTCAAGCTTGAGACCGAAGTTTACGTTCTCGCCTTCCTTCACCTCGAACATGAATTCAAACTTCTGAGGTACACCTGGATCTGTAGCAACAACCTTAGAATTTTCCTTAGAGTTGGTGTTAGCGAAGAGAGATACACCCTCTACCTTATAACCAGCACCCTTGTCCTGCTGGCAAGCCATTGCATAGCAAGAAATCTTGTAAGCACCTGCAGGCAAGTTGGTTAATGTCTGTGAAAGATAACCATCGCTCAAATGACCTGTACCTGCTGCATTGCCTGTCTCTGGGTTAGAAGATGCATGAATCCAACGCTCGAGGAATGTGCCTGTCTCGAAGCCATCAGGAGCGGTATATTTATGTGTCTGTTTCTGCCAGTTGGTACCATGACCACCAGATCCTACATCACCATTTTTATCGTAAACGCAATCGTGATCCCAGCCGCTCAAAGCATCGCAGTTGGCATTTGTAATGAACTCATTGAGACTTACAGGAGATTCTGCAGTAGCAGTACCCAAAGTCACATTACGGCGAACATCACTGATATACTTCATTGCATTCTTCAAATCTGCGTATGAAGCATTAGGATCGTTATACACTGCGATAGCCTTAGAAATATCCAAGTCCTCGTCAACAGCTTCGTTGATAGCAGGCATCAGCTTATCCAGACGATAGAAATAAGTAACAGGATAAGCCTCCCACTCTACACCATACTCAGATGCGCCCTCTGCCTGCATGTTCAAGGCAGGACGGAACAACTGGTCAACAGCATCTTCTCCCTTGCCATCCTTACCTGTATCATTAGGATTCCAGCCAGCACGGGTATTGCTTGTACTATTCAAGTTTGCGATGGTATCTGCCTGAATCTCAAAGCGCTTGCTGCCGTCCTTTGTCCAAATCTCCCAATTGCATTTTTCAATGCCCTGGTTGTTGTAATCTACATAAGAATTACCGCCGTTCTCATCAAAACTGTTGGTAAAAATCTTTCTGCCGTAAGTATCATCAGCAGAATTGTTGAACAAGGTAAAAGTACCATTAGGAACATCCTTTGTCTTGTTAGGAACGATGGCAATAGCCATACCCTTGTCACCCAAACTTGTCTGGGTGCCATAAGCATTGCTGTTAACAAGCCATTTCTGTGCCTTTACATTGTAAACATACACTGTGTCAGTACCATCCAACTTCAACTGAACTGGTTCAGGGAATGCTGGTGCTTCCACTTTCTGTGCCTGTGCCTCTGTAGCACCGATGCCGGCTGCTAAGATGGCTGAGAAAAGTAAACGTTTGTCCATTGCTATTTGGTTTAATTTTTGGTTTGAGAAGTAATTAGCTTCTTTTATTGAATAATTGATTTGCTTGCAAAATTAGCAATAAAATGAATACATGCAACTTTTTTGAGTGGAAATCTACACTAAATTTAGATTAATTAACTAAAAACATCCGTTTTCTAAGCCTTCAAAAGGCTGTTACCTTATTGAATAAGTGTCGTTTTACAACAAATGTGCTTTTTAAGTTAGCACAAAAAGCAGACAACAAGCAACCCTTTACGTTAAATATAGTTAAGAGAAAAGAGTTTCTTGATTAAAATCAACTAAGTTTCTTAAAAACTTGTTATCTTTGCACCGGATAAACTAACAGGCATCAGCTATAAATAAAAAATGAATCAATATGCAGAGCATTTATGATCAAATTTCAATAGGTAGAAAGCTACTTTCTACGCTGTTTTCAGGAGGTACTTTTCATGTCAGTTCTCCCCAAAAAGGTGGAGCTTACGTAATCAGACCCAGTGTAAACTAGCAATAAACCAAACATCAAATAAATAAAACATGAGCAACCGTTTAATTAAAGATTCGCATTTTGCGATCATCGGTATGTGCGCAGCATTGGCCCTAGGTGGCTTCAATGCCTGCACCGACTCTTACGACCTTGACGAACAGGGAAACAATCCTGAATGGTTGGGCAAGAGTATCTACGAAGAGCTGCAAAACCCTAGCGGTACCAGCCTTCATGGTACTTTCAACACCTACCTCAAGCTGATTGACGACCTGGGTTACAAGGAAGTGATGTCGAAGACGGGTTCAAAGACTGTGTTCGTTGCCAACGATTCAGCTTTCAGCAAGTTCTTCGAAAGTAATTCATGGGGCGTACGTTCGTACGAAGAACTGACTACTCCTATGAAGAAACAACTCTTCTATGCTTCCGTGCTGGATAACGCTATCCAGACAGAGATGCTTTCTAACGTGGAAAGCAACGGAGGCGTCCTCTCTAGAGGTATTGCACTGAAGCACCAGACTTCTGCCAATGCCATTGATACGGTATATCATTTCTACAACCGCGGCGTGATGCCACAGAACAACTCCTACTGGGATAAGTATATCGACGGCATCGATGTGGTGATGGACAACACCCGTCCGATGATGGTACACTTCACCCAGGAGCAGATGCTGAACAACGGTATCACCGACAACGACTTCTCTGTGATCACCGGTCGTCCTTACGATGGCAGCACCTACATCTTCAAGAACAAGGTCATCGCCAGCGACATCACCTGTCTGAACGGTTACCTGAACCAGACAGACGGCGTAATCGTACCTCCAGGCAACCTGGCACAGATGCTTCGCGAAAGCAAGGATACTAAATGGTTCAGCCGCATGCTCGACCGTTTCTGTGCACCTTACTACGATGCACAAACCACCCTTAACTACAACGACAATGCCAAGCTCAACAACACCCACCAGATTGACTCCATCTATCAGTGGCGTTACTTCAGTGAGCGTTCACAGGGAACCCTGGCATTGGAGCGTGACCCACAGGGCGTGAAGCTTCCAACAGACAAACTCTTAAGATTCGACCCGGGATGGAACCAGTATTACAGCTCATACGGCACCATGCTCGCCGATATGGGTACCATGTTTGTTCCTACCGACAAATCCATAAAAGACTATTTCACCAATCCGTCTAACGGTGGTTACAACATCATGAAGCTCTACGCCAAGAAGCCTATCGATAACGATGACGATCACTTCGCAGAGAACCTGGATAGCATTCCTAGCAATATCATCCGTTCGTTCGTGAACAACCTGATGAATGCATCCTTCGTACAGTCAGTGCCAAGCAAGTTTGGTACTATCATGGACGAGGCGAGTGACCCTATCGGCATCACAACAGGTGACATCTGCAAGACCACCAACGGCGCATACGACGTGAGAATCGCCAACAACGGTGCCATCTACATGCTCGACCGCGTGGTTCCACCTATTTCATATAATATCGTATCTACCCCAGCCCTGCTGCGTAAGGCACGCGACCTGGGTGTGATCAACTGGGCCATCCAGGACAAGAGCAACCTGAAGGTGAACTTCTATGCCTACCTGCGTGCCAGCACAGCCAACTATGCGCTGTTCCTGCCAGACAACCACGCTTTCTGCGGCGGTCAGGGTGCATCTACCGATTTCTACTATGTAGATCCGGTTTCCCTGGGTAAGAACTACAAGGAAGGTCCTCGAGTGCTCCACTTCTATTATAAAGATGTGAACAAGGACAATATCATCTCGGCATCTGCCTTCAAGTACAACCCTACCAATGGTTCCATCAGCGAAGATTCAACCATCGTAACAGTGGGTGAGGTGACCGACCGACTGATTGATATTCTGAACTATCACACCGTATCTCTTGCACAGGGCGAGAAGTTCGGCAAGAACAGATTCTACAAGACCAAGCATGGCGGTGAAATCGAAATCAGCGGTACAGGCGTTGGCGCTACCGTGAAGAGCGGTGCTCAGATCAACGGCATGGCAGGCATGAACTTCGCATTGCCAGCTTCAGAAATCAAGGAAGCCACTACCGACTACAGCAATGGTAGCACCTTCGTGATCAACCGCGTGATTCAGGCTCCACAAACCAGCGTATTCGGCTGCCTGAAGAATCACAGCCAGTTCAGCAAGTTCATGGATTTGTGTATGCCAGCCGACTTGAGCTCTATCCTTACCAACATCGGTATAAAATCAAGCGAGCAGAAGCAGTTTACCGTGTTCACCAACCAGTTTGATTCAAAAATCAACACGAACAGGCTATACGACTGCCTCGATTACAACGTAGCGTTCTTCAACACATACAACTACACACTGTATGCCCCAAACAACGAAGCTATGGACGAAGCCTTCAAGCGCGGTCTTCCTACCTGGGAGCAGGTGCAGCAGGTACTCGCCGATGCAGAACATGGTTCAAGCGACCAGCAGTTGGCAGCCAAGGCAAAGGCAAAGGATATGGTGGAGGCCATCAGAAACTTCATCCGCTACCACTTCCAGGACTTCGCCCTCTATGCGGACAACACTGTGGATTTCGGAGATGCTCCTGAAACCAACGGCAAGTACCGCTTCCAGACATCCTGCGTAGATGGTACCATATATAAGCGCCTGAACGTGAGCGGTGGAAGCGACAAGCTCCATGTAACCGACATCGCCGGCAACACCATTACCATCAATGGCAACGACAGCAAGAAGCTCGTGAACTACATGACTCGTGACTACACCTTCTACAAGTCGATGATCAATACCTCATCGTTCACAGCCATCCATGAGATTTCCGAGCCACTCTGCATCAACGAAAGCAAGCGCTACGACGACCGCTTTGCCAGCAACACAGAAGCTGCCAAGAAGGCAAGCATCAAGCGCCTCAACGCTTTGTACTATGCCCAGAAGCACGGACAGAAGTACTACAAATAAATTCACAATCAAGCATGTAATATAATGAACAATATAAGAACATATCTTACAGCAGCCGCCCTGTGCAGCACCATGACCATCGCCGCCCAAGGGCAGCGTGTATCAGGTACTGTATCCGACGAGTTTGGTCCTGTGATTGGCTGTAACGTCATCGAGAAGGATGCCAACAACCGTAACGTCAACGCTACTGTTACCGACGTGAACGGTAACTTCCAGCTGACAGTGAAGAATCCAAAGCACAAACTCGTTGTCACCTTCGTGGGTTACAAGCCTTTCTCTAAGGTGATCGGCTCACAAACCAACTTCGAAATCCAGCTGAAGGATGAGAACCAGATTGAAGCAGTTACCGTGGTTGCCAAGCAGCGCTTCCGTGGCGATGGTTTGAGCATTCCTAAGAACGAGCTTTCCGTGGCTACACAGACCTTGAACATGAACAAGGTGGATGGTCTTGCCTTTACCAGTGCCGACGAGGCGCTGCAGGGTCAGATTGCAGGTCTCGATATCGTGGCCAACTCTGGTAACCTGGGTGCCGGTACTACCATGCGTATGCGTGGTGTAACCACCATCAACGGTTCTTCTGAGCCACTGATCGTAGTGAACGGCAACATCATGGATGTGCCGGGTGCCGAGAACACCGACTGGTCAACCGCTACGGAGGAGACCTACAGCTCTCTGCTTTCCATCAACGTGAACGATATCGAGAGCATCGACATCCTGAAGGATGCTGCCGCTACCGCCATCTGGGGTGCACGTGGTGCCAATGGTGTCATCAGTATCAAGACCAAGCGCGGTAAGCGCGGAAAGATTCGCATCAACTACAACTTCATGCTCCAGGGCACCTGGCAGCCAGATGGTTACAATCTGCTTACCGGTGATGAATACACCATGCTGATGAAGGAGGAGTTGTACAACCCAACCCAGAATCCTTCGGCTACCACCAACATCAACGAGTTGAACTACAACAAGAGTTGGGCAGAATACAACAACTGGAATGACAATACCGACTGGGTAGATGCAGTGCGCAAGATGGGTTGGAACCAGACACATGGTATCACCATCTCGGGTGGTGGCGAAAAGGCTACCTTCCGTATCTCTGCCAACTACGACCACCAGTTGGGTACCATCATCAAGCAGCAGCTCGACCGTTTCTCAACCCGCTTGAGTTTGGATTACTACGTGAGCGACCGCATCAAGTTCTCTACCGAGTTCCCTCTTACTTATACCAAGAACCAGAAGAACTACGGTAACAACATCCTGGGTAAGGCCTTGCAGATGGCTCCTAACATGAGTATCTACCGTGAGGATGCCAACGGCAACGATACCAACGAATACTACATCATGCTGCCGGAAGGCAAGGAGGGTGCAGGTTCTACCGTAAGCGGAACTTCTTCAGAGCAGTTGAAGTCAGTGCGCGGCATCGGTAACCCTGTTGCCATCGCCAACCTGGCTTACGACAACGAGACTACCTATCGTATCAACCCTGAGTTCAAGCTCAACTACTATCTGATGGGTACAGAGGAGCGCAAGACACGCCTCGACTACGAGGGAAGCGTTTATCTCGATGTCTATTCAAAGAGCAACCCAACCTGGTATCCAGGTACCCTTTCTACTGCAGGATGGGAGGACGGTAACTACAACCGCTATGCGATGGACGACTACAACTCTCTGGCATTCACCACCCGCCACCAGCTCATCTTCACCCCTTGGTTGGGTAACGACCTGGCTTGGACAATGCTGGGACGATGGGAGATGACCAAGGGTAACGGCTACGGACAGAATGTAACCGAGAACCAGATACCAGACGGCGTAAGCTCACCTACGGTGCCAGCTTACCTCCGCAATATGTCAACCAGCAACGGCGAGTGGCGCGGTATGAGTGGCGTGTTCTCTACCCACGTTTCTTATAAGACCCGTTACAACGCCGACTTCACCGTGCGTGCCGATGGTACCACCAAGTTTGGCAAGAACAACAAGTGGGGTTACTTCCCTGGTGTATCCGTACGTTGGAATATCAGCGATGAGCCTTGGATGCGCTGGTCACGCAATGTGCTCTCCATGCTCGCCGTACGCCCATCATGGGGTGTGAACGGTAAGGCTCCTAGCAGCGAGTACCTGCAGTATGCCAAGTATGTGGCAGGTAACATCTATGGTAACGGTACTACTACCCTGCCAGCTACCAAGGTAGATGGCTTGCAGCTGGTAGATTTGAAATGGGAGAAGACCACTTCATGGAACCTCGGTGCCAACTTGGGACTCTTCGATGATAAGCTGGAGGCAGACTTCAACTACTACTACAAGAAGACCAACGACCTGCTGAACTCCGGTGTGAGCATCGCCTCACAGACAGGTTTTGCCAAACTGGCATGGAAGAACATCGGTGCGATGGAAAACAAGGGTTGGGAGTTGAACATCCAGGGCAACCGATTCATCAAGGCAGGCAAGTTCTCGATGAGCGCCAGCTTCAATGTGGCTCAGAACTTCAACAAGATTACCGAGATGGATCCTACCGTGCTCGACGGTATCAATGAAGATTGGACAGCCGATAGCCGCGGTAAGTACTTCAAGCGTATCCAGGTGGGTAACGCACTGGGATCAATCTTCGGATTGCGCGCTCACGGAGTATATCAATATACCTACGACTACCTGACCAACCTCCGCCGCCAGAACAACTGGAGCAACAGCCAGCTGGTTGACTACATCAACAACGAGTTCCTGCCAGCAGGCAAGACAGCTCCTGTGGCACTGAACAAGGAAGGCAAGGTAATCACCGGTTCCGACGGTTCACCATTGCGCATGACCTACAACTCAAGCAACGGTAGTGAAACCTACAAGTTCGACGGTGGTGACGTGATTTACGAGGATGTGAACAAGGATGGTACCATCAACTCACTGGATATGGTATATCTGGGCAACTCAAACCCTAAGTTCTCGGGAGGTTTCGGATTCACCTTCAACTACGGCGACTGGTCATTGCGTACCAACTTCGTATTCCGTACCGGTTTCAAGGTAGTGAACTTCGCTCGCATGGGCTTGGAGAAGATGTATGATACCACCAACCAGAGTTCTGCCGTGAACTGGCGCTGGCGCAAGAACGGTGACCAGACAGAGATTCCACGCGCACTCTATAACTATGGTTACAACTGGCTCGGTAGCGACCGCTACGTGGAGGATGCTTCCTTCCTGCGCTTCAGCTACATAAGTTTGAGCTACAATGTTCCTAAGACATTCCTGAAGCAGTTTGGTCTTAACCAGATGCGCTTCGACCTGAGCGGTCAGAACATCTTCGTATGGAGCAAGTATAGCGGCACCGACCCAGAGCATGCCAATAGCGGTTGGAACTTTGCTTCCGACAACTCGCAAACACCACGAAGCAAGTCATTCACACTCCGTATGACGCTCGGTATTTAACCTCATCTTTAAATAAAGATAACAATGAAGAAAAAAACAAACCATATCATCAAGAGCTTGGCGGTAGCCTTCCTCGGAGGCTTATCACTCTGCTCATGCACCGACTTCCTGACGATTTACCCTACCGATAAGACCGTAGGTGAGAACTTCTGGAAAAACAAAGACCAGGTTGACCAAATGGTCACAGGTGCCTACACTGGATTGATTTCTGGTTCCAACATAGAAAGATTCATCATGTGGGGTGACTATCGCTCCGACGTGTTGAGAAAAACCAGCGCATTGGATAATACCACACTGGATAACATCACCAACGTGGATCTTTATCCTAGCAGCGGCTATAACTCATGGTCATCTTTCTATTATGTCATCAACACCTGCAACCTGGTGATGAACCACGCACAGGATGTTCTGGCTGTGGATCCTGACTATACCGAAGGTGACTACCAAACCACCCGTGCGCAGATGCTCGGTCTTCGCGCACTCTGCCACTTCTACCTGGTTCGCACCTTCCGCGACGTGCCTTACGTAACCAAGGCGTATGAGAAGTCAGACGACCTGACACTCGACGGCCAGCTGGCACCTGATTCTACCCTGCAGCTCTGCATCAACGACCTGGTAGAGGCAGAAAGAGGTTGCTACAAGTACGGCACCTTCGCCGCCGACGACTGGCGCAGCATAGGCTTGCTGAGCAAGGATGCCATCAATTCCATCCTCGCCGATGTATATCTGTGGCGTGCTTCACTCTGGAGCCAAACAGACAAGGAGAAGGCAAAGACCTACTATCAGGCTTGCATCGACTATGCCGACAAGGTGATTGAATCTCACAAGAGATTCTACGAGAACAACTACAAGGGTTCTGCATCCAGCGATAACGCTACTGCTCCTTACTATCTGTTGAGCGGTAACCAGGCATTCTACCAGAATTTCGTGGAAGGCAATTCACGCGAAAGCATCTTCGAACTCCAGTTTGATGGAACCAGCAACGTGAACAACCTCGTTCGCCAGTACTTCTACAAGCATAAGGACGCAACATCAACCTACGGTATGCTCGCAGGAACCATAGCAGTGGGTAACTCTGTTGGCGACAGCCCTACACCAGGCAAGTCGAGTGCTTCTACCTCTGCCTTGTACCAGTCGGAGAACGACTATCGCTTCTACGATAACAGCTACGGTGTAAACGATGCCAACTCCTCATCATTCCCAATCAGAAAGATGGTGTATAACATGCAAGCCTATTCTGTCATTCCTACCAGCAAGCAGGGATACACCTATTTCCAGACACGCGGTTTCGACAACTACAAGCAGAACTGGATTATGTATCGTATCACCGACGTGATGCTGATGAAGGCAGAAGCCGAGACACAGCTGGCAGGAACCGATGCCAACAAGCTGAAGCATGCCTTCCTGATTGTCAACGCCGTGAACAAGCGTTCGCTCGACCCATTGGCAGTAAACAAGGATTCATTGGTTTATAAGGATAACTACGACAAGCAAGCCAAGCTGGAACTGCTCTGCCTCCAGGAAAGAGGTCGTGAGCTTCTCTACGAAGGCAAGCGCTGGTACGACCTGGTTCGCTACAGCTACCGCCATATGACGGGTGTAGATCCAACCAAGACCCTCTACGAGATTGACCCTAAGGGTAGCCTCTATCCTACTTTGGATAATGCCGACAACGAATTCAAGAACATTCTGAACGCCAAATACGGTACAGGTGTCGTTAAGTTCAAGAACGAGGCATTCCTCTACTGGCCAATCCTGCAGCAGGAAACCAAGAACAACAAGTTGATCCATCAGAACCCGGTTTATGTGGAGACACAGACTTCCGAGCGACAGGACTAACAGCATCATTACACATTATTATATATAT
>ERZ1034915.571-NODE-571-length-24199-cov-4.669110_pt1 | contig 24199 bp, 19 predicted proteins | sample MGYA00520592_ERZ1034915 | MGnify/ENA primary metagenome ERZ1034915 (study PRJEB33766, sample SAMN09781787) | gut metagenome | biome: gut microbiome | host: Homo sapiens | place: Madagascar | study: EMG produced TPA metagenomics assembly of the PRJNA485056 data set... | reverse complement strand
GAAGAAATTCTTTGCAGGGATTATTTTCCGGCGGGGGAATCATCCCTGAGCGGCGGATTTTCTGTCCAGGGATGCATTCATTTTTGTCCAGGGATGTATTCGAGATAGAAAACAGCATCCTCAAAAGCATAAGATCAGCGCGGAGAGGAAATTCAGCCTTTGGTCAGGGCTTTCAGCATCTCCAGATACTGTTCTACATGCGCAGTGTACATGGAAATGGGGGTTGTGGGATCGTATAACAGCTCCCGCATCAGGCCAATTTTGATGTAATGAATTGTGCCGCAGACGAGCTCAAGATCGCGAATGCGCGGGTAACCGCCGATGAGAGCCTTGGCCTGCATGGAATCGTAGATGTCCGGAACCGTGGCATCGAGCTCTTCAAGAACGGACAGGCCTTCGCTGTCATCTTCCATTTTCACAGATTCGAAGAACAGGAAAACAGCAGGATACTGCTCCATCAGGCGGCTTTCTGTTTCCAGAATCTGGCTCTGCAGCTCCCAGAAGTCGATGCCGGGCTCGCGGATTGCGCTGCGAAGCTCGAGAATGACATAGCGGGAGACATAGCTGTACAGGAAGCCGTAATAGCCGACCTTGCTGCCGAAGTAGTGGAACAGAAGTCCCTTGCTGATCTTTGCTTCCTTCACAATTTCATCCGTGCTGGCATGGTGATACCCGTTCAGCGCGAAAATGCGAAGGCCTGCATTGATCATGCGGTCCTGTTTTTCCTTTTTCAGATCGTAGAATTTCTCGTTCATGCTGCTTCGGATGCTTCCTCTGTGAAAAGTCCGGGAGGAGTTCCCGGTATCCATTGAAATTGACTGAATCAGTCTATCAATTAGACTAACACAAAATAAATTTATGCACAATAATTACTTCCTTTTTATACAAAGGTGGTATACACTGGTACAAATGTCAACAAAGCAGAACCGTTGCGATGGAGGATAAGCCACAGGTGGCTTATCGTGTTTTTATGCGTGGAGGTTTGAAATGGGGAAAATCAGTAAGCTTATTTTCGGAACCGCTCTGGTTGGGGCAGCTGCGTATGGGTTATACAGCTATCTGACGAAGGTGGAAGAGGATGAGGATTATATGGATTCCGATCTGGAGGACATTGAGAAGCTCGAGGGCGCTCCTTCCGATGAGGAGGCAGAGGCCGAAGAGGATTTTGAAGAGGATGATTTTGACGTGACCGCGGAGACGATCAAGCAGGCGGCCAATCGTGCTTATACAACGATTCAGCATGGATCGCAGCAGGCAGTGGACCGGATGAAGGAAGCGGTCGGCCCTAAGGGAGAGGAAGTTTTGAACACCGTGGAGGCTGCTGCAACCGAGGTTGGTAAGACCGTAAAGGATTCGGCTACGAAGATCCGTGAGATCCTCCGTGAGAAGAACGAAGAGGGAGCACTTTACGACGAGGCAGCAGAGGCGGCCAAGGCAGAAGGGAAGGAAGAGGCACCTGTTTCGGAAGAGGCCGTAAAGCCGGCGGAAGAAAAGGAAGAGGCACCTGTTTCGGAGGAGACCGTAAAGCCGGCAGAAGCGTCTGCAGAGAGTGAAGCACCGAAGGTCGAGCAGTTTTTCGACGATGAGGCGTAATTTTCAGTTTTATATGAGGGCATTCCAAAGGCCAGGGAAGAATGGTTCTTCCCCGGCCCTTGTTATGAAATCCTGTTACTGAGTAACGGGTAGAGGGAGAAATATGAGTGATACAAAGAAGAAAATTGTAGTCGGAGATCAGCCGATTTACGACGCATCCTCGCTGGGAGCACCAAAGATTGCAATCCTTGGCTTTCAGCATGTGTTCGCAATGTTCGGCGCAACCGTTCTGGTACCGCTTCTGACGGGCCTGGACGTTTCCAGCACACTGCTGTTTGCTGGTCTTGGAACACTTCTGTTCCATTTCCTTACGAAGCGTAAGGTTCCTGCTTTCCTGGGATCATCCTTTGCGTTTCTTGGCGGATATGCAGCCATTGCTCCTTTGAATGCGGACGGAAGCGCAAGCCCGCTCCTGCCGTATGCATGCTTCGGCGTTGCCTGCGCAGGTCTGGTCTATCTGGTTCTGGCAGGTCTGTTCCGTGTATTCGGGGCGAACAAGGTTATGAAGTTCTTCCCTCCGGTTGTCACCGGACCGATCATCATTGCCATCGGATTGAATCTTTCCCAGTCGGCGATCTCGAACTGTGAAACCAACTGGCTGATTGCACTGGTTGCCATCGTTGTGGTTATTGTCTGCAACATCTGGGGCAAGGGAATGGTCAAGATCATCCCGATTCTTCTTGGTGTTATCGCATCCTATTTTGTTGCGGCAGTTACCGGAAACATCGACTTTACACCGGTTCGCGAGGCAGCATGGATCGGCTTCCCGATTCACTATGAGAACACGGTATTCTCAATCTTCACCAGCGGAAAGCTGGACGGCGGTCTGCTGTTTGCTTCCGTTGTTACAATTGTTCCGATCGCGTTTGCTACGATGATGGAGCACATCGGTGATATTTCTGCCATCTCCTCCACCGTCGGAAAGAACTATATCAAGGATCCCGGACTTCACAGAACTCTGTGCGGCGATGGTCTTGCAACCACACTGGCTTCTCTGTTCGGAGCTCCGGCAAACACAACCTATGGTGAGAACACCGGTGTTCTGACACTGACCAAGGTTTTTGATCCGGCAATCATTCGTCTGGCAGCAGTCATTGCGGCAGTGCTTTCCTTCTGCCCGAAATTCGCAGCAATCATTGAGGTTATGCCCTCCGCAACAATCGGCGGCATTTCTCTGGTCCTTTACGGAATGATTTCCGCAGTCGGAGTCCGGAACCTGGTTGAGACCCATGTTGATTTCTCCAAGAGCCGCAACGTTCTGATCGCAGCCCTGATCCTGGTGCTGTCCATCGGTATCAACTACTCCGCTGCAGGTGCCATCACCTTCGGCGCAGTCAGCTTCTCCGGTCTTGCAACCGGATCTCTCGTTGGTATCCTGCTGAATGCGATTCTGCCCGGTAAGGATTACAACTTCGAGGAGGAAGGCCCCAACGCAACCGGTGTGGACCTTCAGATTCATCAGGGCGAGAACTTCGCTGACGAAGCAGAGAAAACCGCAAGGCATAAGAAAATCTGCAAAGTATAAGAAGAACCGCAAGGCATAAGAAAAACCGCAAGGCATAAAAAAGCCGTCCGGGCACGAAAGCTGCACCGGTTTGCGGGGAAGAAACGAAAAACAGAGCGTTTCCTGGTTTGCACAGTGTGCAGATCAGGGGACGCTTTTTTGATCGGACAATTCGTGCAGGACGGCGGGATCTGCGATAAGATAAAGAGATATGAACAGGGCCGCAGAGCAGAGGACTGTGGCCGGGAGAGGATGCCATGGGTTATCGATTCTGTCTGGGTGCTTCCGGCGCCGGAAAAAGCAGTGAGCTTCATAAGCGGGTGACGCAGTACGCGCGGGACGCACTGGCGCGGCAGGATTTTTCTGTGAATTTTCTGGTGGTTGTGCCGGATCAGTACACGATGCAGACGCAGAAGGAAATGGTTCTGGCGGCAGGAGAGTGCGGCGGAATTCTGAATGTGGACGTGCTTTCCTTCGGTCGTCTGTCGCACCGCATCTTCGAGGAGGTGGATGCGGACGAGCGGGGCGTTCTGGATGACATGGGCAAAACACTCCTTCTCCGGAGACTGGTGTCGCGCTGCCGGAAGGATCTGACGGTTCTTGGAAACGGCGTTGAGAGACCCGGCATGATTGCGGAGATCAAGTCGGTCATTTCGGAATTCATGCAGTATGGGATTACCCCGGAGGGGGCAGGAAACCTTGCGGCGGGTGCGGCAGCAGGAGGGCAGGGAGGTCTTGCAGCAAGGCTTCTCGATCTGAAGCTTTTGTACGAGGCTTTTCTGGAGGAGCGGAAGAACCGTTATATCACCGGCGAAGAAACGCTTGACCTCCTTGCGGAGGCCATTCCGCGCTCCGGACTGATCCGCAGGAGCATTGTCATTTTTGACGGGTTTACCGGCTTTACGCCGGTGCAGAACCGCGTTCTTCTTGCACTGATGCAGAACGCCAGAGAGGTGGTTTTCTCTCTGGACTATGCGGAAGACGGCGGAACGCCGATCCGCAGCGTAATGCAGGGGGAGGCCTATGAGGAGCAGGATCTTTTCTATCTGACAAGGAAAACCATCGCTCAGATCTGCAAAATGGCAGGGAAGGGCGGAATCCCGCATGAAGAAGACTGGTATATCGGGGATGAGACGAAAAGAGCGGTGCCTCCCCGCTTTGCGGGAAACCCTGCTCTGGCACATCTGGAAAAATCGCTGTTTCGCTATCCGGTCCGCGCGTACCGGAAGGACGCGGCGGAGCTTCCGGTTCACCTGGTGCTTGCGAGCAATCCGGCGGCAGAGGTTCGCCAGATGTTCCGGAAGATTCATGAGCTGATTGCCGAAAAGGGATATCATTACCGGGATTTCGCGATTGTCAGCGGCAATCTGTCGGCTTATGAGGATGACATCCGGATCTGTGCTGCAGGGATGGGAATTCCGGTGTATCTGGATACAAACCGTTCTGTTTTGCAGAATCCACTGACGGAAACCATTCGCGGGGCACTGGAAATCGGAGGCGGGGATTATTCCTATGAAACCATGTTCCGGTATCTTCGAAGCGGTCTGACCGGGCTTTCGGAGGATGAGGTGGATCGTCTCGAGAATTACTGCCTTGCAAGAGGAATTGCTTCCAGAAAGCGCTGGGAGACCGCCTTCGATGATGCGTATGAGCCGATGCGGACCCGGGTTCTTGCACAGCTTTCCTCCCTTCAGAGCCTGGGAAGAGCGAACGCCCTGGAACGGACAAAGGCACTGTACGACTTCCTTGCTGCCATCGATGCGGGAGAGCAGATGGAGGAGCGGGCGCAGGAGCTGGAGAAGCGAGGAGAGACGGCGGCTGCCATGGAGTACCGTCAGATCTATGATGCGATCCTTCATCTTCTGGAGGAGCTGTATGATCTTCTCGGGGATGAGAAAATTTCGGCTGCAGATTTCCTGGAGCTGGTGGAAGCCGGCTTTGAAGAGATCCGTCTTGGGACGCTTCCGCAGCAGGTGGACCGGATTCTTGCCGGCGATATGGTGCGGACCAGACTGTCGGAGGTGAAGGTCCTGTTTTTCCTCGGGGTGAACGATGGAAACATTCCGCAGGGATCCTCCAAGGGCGGATTGATTTCCGATCTGGACCGCGAATTTCTTCAGGAAACCAATGTGCTCTCCGGAAGCGGGGCAGAGCTTGCCCCGACGCCGAGACAGCAGATGTACATCCAGCGACTGTATTTGTATATGAACCTGACGAAGCCCAGGGATCTTCTTTACGTCTCCTATGTGAAGACGGCGGAGGATGGAGGAAGCCTTCGGCCGTCCTATCTCATCGGGCTTCTCCGGCAGATGTTTCCGAAGGCTCCGGTTGAGATCCCGGAGGAGCTTCCTGCGTCGATGCAGCTTGCTTCTGCTGCGGATGCCGGGACGTACCTGGCAGGTGCCATTCGCGATTATGCGGACGGACTGTACCTGAGGGAGCGCGAAAAGGAGCGGGAATTCCTGACAATTTACGGGCTTCTTGCAGGAGAGGAAACCAGAAAGCTTCGGGAGGCGGCCTTTCTTCATTACCGCCCGATCCCGATCACAGAAAAGACGGCAGAGCTGTTGTATCAGAAGAGAATACAGGGCTCTGTTACGCGGCTGGAAACGGCGGCGCAGTGCTATCTTCGCCAGTACCTTCGGTATGCGCTGCGGCTTCAGGAAAGAGAGGAGTATACCTTTGAAGCCAGGGACTCCGGAACGATCCTTCACGAGAGCATTCAGCGGTTCGGTCAGCTTCTGAAGGAAAAAGGGATCCTGTGGTCCGAATATTCCGAGGAGGAAGGGCATACGCTGGCAAGGCAGGCCTTTTCCGAGACGGCGGGCGGCTATCATGATCAGATTCTGTATGCCACGGCGCGCAGCAGCTATCAGGTAAAACGCCTGCAGCAGATTCTGGAGCGGACGGTGGATACGCTTCAGTACCAGCTGAAGAAGGGAGATTTTGAGCCTGCCTATCTGGAGCAGTCCTTTGGAAGAAACGGAGAACTGACTTATACGCTTCCCGGAGGAGGAATTCTTGTTCTGCAGGGGCGGATTGACCGGGTGGATCTGTGCCGTGCGGACGGGAAGCTTCTGGTTAAAATTGTGGATTACAAGTCCGGGCTGCAGGATCTGGACCCTGAGAAAATAAGGGCCGGAATCCGGGTTCAGCTGATGCTGTATATGGATGCGCAGGTCCGGTTTCTGGAGAAGCAAAGGCCGGGGACAACTGTGATTCCTGCGGCCATGCTCTATTATCATTTTGACGATCCGATGCTGAAGGCAAAAGAGGCGGATGGGGTCCTTTCCGAGCTGCTCTCCGGACGGGAGGAATCCGCAAGAGATATGGAGCTGCAGTGCCTTCGGAGCAGCCTTCGTCCGAGCGGACTGGTAAGAAATGATCAGGAGGTTCTGGAGCATCTCGATCATGATCTTTCGGAAGGAGCGCTGTCCTCTTCCGTGATTCCGGTGAAGCTTCTGAAAAAGGGCGGCGTTTCCTCATCCAGCAAGGTGCTGACGGAGGAGGAGTACGATGCGCTGCAGGAGGAGCTTCGGCAGAAGCTCTGCACGATTGCGCAGGATATTCTGGATGGAAGAGTGGATGCTTCTCCGATCCGGCAGAGTGCGGACTATACAGCCTGCAGCTATTGCCCGTATCGGAATGTGTGTGGCTTCGACGTGAGAATTCCCGGGTACGAATACAGAGAGCTTTGACAAAACAAGGAGTGCGGCGTGGCAATTGAATTTACGGAAAAACAGAAAAAAGTCCTGAATGCACGAAATCACAATGTCCTGGTATCTGCAGCGGCAGGAAGCGGCAAAACCGCTGTTCTGGTGGAACGCATTGTGCGGATGATCAGCGAGGGAGAGCATCCTCTTGACATTGACCGCCTTCTGGTTGTGACCTTTACAAGAGCGGCTGCGGCGCAGATGAGAGAGCGCATTGCCCGTGCCGTTTCCGCAAGACTTGAGGCAAATCCGGGAGACCGCCATCTGCAGCGGCAGGAGACCCTCCTTCACCATGCACAGATCACGACCATCGACAGCTTCTGCACTTTTCTTCTTCGGAACAACTTCAGTGAAATTGATCTGGATCCCGGCTTTCGTCAGATGGATGATACGCAGAATGTGCTTCTGAAGAAGGATGTGATGAAGCGCTTTCTGGAAGAGAAGTTTGAGGAAAAGGAGCCGGATTTTGCGGCGTGCGTGGAGTATTTCTGCCCGGCAAAGGACAGTGAGCATCTGGAGGATCTGATCCGGATGCTGTATGAGGCGGCGGACTCCCATCCGTATCCGGAGGTGTGGCTGGAGGAGCGAAGGGAAGATTACCATGTGGAAAGCGAGGAGGAGCTGTTTCAAAGCCCCTGGTATGGAGAGATTCTTCGGGAGGAAGCAGCAAATCTGCCGGAGCTGTCCATGCTGCACGAGGCAATGGTCCGCATTGCCGGACTTCCGGACGGTCCGTTTCCGTACCTGGAGCTTCTGGAAAAGGAGGAAAGTGAGCTTTTCGGGAAGCTGGATGCTCTCGCAAAGGAAGCAGAGAACGAAACGGACCGGAAGCGTCTTCGAGAGAGGCTTCTGGAGGTTTCTTCTTATTCTCTGGCGAAGCTCCCTGTGATCCGGGGCGCAGAGAAGCAGGGAATTAACGAAGAGAGAAAGAGCGATGTACAGGAGCTTCGCAAGCAGCTGAAGAAAAGACTGGATACGCTTCATGATCATATTGAAGAGGATCCGTCTCTTACGGTGTACGAGATGCAGCGGGCGGAGAAGCCTCTTTCCACACTGATTTCTCTGACAATCGGCTACCGAAGACTCCTGCAGCAGGTCAAGAAGGAGAAGAATGTCATTGATTTTTCGGATCTGGAGCACATGGCACTGGAGATTCTCCTGGAAAGACGGGAGGATGGAAGCTTTGTTCTTCGGAAAGCTGCCGAGGGATACCGGAATTATTTTGACGAAATACTGATTGATGAATATCAGGACAGCAATGAGGTGCAGGAGCTCCTTCTGTCGGCCATAGCGGGAGAGCGCGGAGGCGAAAACTGCCGCTATGCCCGTTTCATGGTGGGCGATGTGAAGCAGAGCATCTACCGCTTCCGGAATGCAAGGCCGGAGATTTTTGAGGAGAAGTTTGAAACCTACCGACAGGACGATCCGCAGACGGAGCGAATTGATCTGGATCAGAATTTCCGATCGAGGCAGGAGGTTCTGGATGCGGCAAATGCGGTCTTTACGAAGCTCATGCGGCGTGAAATCGGGGGTGTCGACTACGATGAGACGGTATCCTTAAAGGTTGGCGCGCATTACCCTCGGTCGGAGAATGTGTATCAGACGGAGCTTCTTCTGGTGGATGGAGCACCCGGCGATGCAGGAGATGCCGATTCCGGGACTTCCGACTCCGAGAATTTTGACTCGGGGAATTCCGATTCCGGAGATTTTCGTTCGGAGGATGGAGGAGAGAACGAGGCGGAGGAAGAGATTGCCATGCTCCCTTCCGCGCGCAAGGAGGCCCTTGCGGTGGCGCAGAGAATCCGGGAAATCGTGGGCATCCTTCCTGTCACGGACGAGGAGACAGGAGAGCTTCGCCCTGCCAGATTCGGCGATATTGTGATCCTGCTTCGATCGACCTCCGGCAAGCAGGATGCCTTCCGTGAGATCTTTGAAAAGGAGGGAATTCCTCTGTACCTGGAGTACAAGGGAGGATATTTTGCAGCGGAGGAGGTGCGTGCGGTCCTGCAGGCGCTGCGCGTCATCGACAATCCAAGGCAGGATATCCCGTTGTACGGCGTGCTCCGCGGATATTTTGGCGGCTTTACGCTGGATGAAATCGGAAGCCTGCGGAGCCTCTATCCCCGGGAGGACGATCAGAACGAGCAGAAGAATTCGTGGGAAAACAAGCTCCTGTATGACTGCGTGCTCGCGGCAGCAGGAGATCCGGCTCCGGAAGAGGCGGGAAGTGCTGCCGCCATGGAGGTTTCTCCGGTTCTCCGGGAGCACTGCAGGCAGTTTCTTTCCTGGCTCTCCGGGTACCGGGAGAAGATGGCATCCACTCCGATCCATGAGTTGATCAGTGAGCTGATCCGCAGCACGGGATACGAGAATTATGTCCGGGCACTCCCCGCGGGAGCAAGAAGAGCGGCCAATCTCCATTCCCTGCTCGTGAAGGCGGAGGCCTTTGAAGAGGGAGATTATGCCGGACTGTTTCGCTTTCTTCGTTATATCGATCAGATGCATGAATACAACGTGGACTATGGGGAAGCAAATGTTCTGGATGAAAATGCAGATGTTGTGCGTCTGACAACCATCCATAAGAGCAAAGGACTGGAGTATCCGATCTGCTTCGTCTGCGGTCTTGGTGCAAGGCATCCGTTCTCGCGCGATGTGCGGGGAGATTTGATTACCGATACCGACGCAGGGCTTGGCGTCAGCTTTGTGGTGCCGGAGCTTCGGAGCAGCAGACAGACGCTCCGGCAGAAGGCGGTGGCCTCCAAGATCACAAGGGATGCACTCGGAGAAGAGCTTCGCGTTCTGTATGTTGCCATGACAAGAGCGAAGGAAAAGCTGATTCTGACCGGCTTTGTCCGTGACGGTGCCCGCGCAGAGAAGAAGGTTGCGATGGACATGGCTTCGGTAAGTCTTCCTGTGAAGCACCTGCCGGCCTCGCTGATCCGGTCCGCCTCAGGATTTCTTCCGTTGATTCTGGACAGCATGGAGGCGCTGAAGGCAGAAGGGGAAGAGCCCATCCGGCTCCGTAAGGTTGCGATTTCGGATCTTCGGCTTTCGGAGGTGGAAAATCAGGCCGCCCAGGGAGAGCTTCTCCGGACCCTTCACCTGATGGAGGACGGCGGAGCAGAGGCCCTTCCGGATCCGGCACTTGCCGGCACACTGAAGAAGCGATTCTCTTACCGGTATCCGCATGAAAATCTTAAGGGACTGTACACGAAAACCACGGTGACAGAACTGAAACGGGCGGCCATGCTGGAAGAAAGCGAGCTGATTCAGCCGGGCGAGGGTGCAGACAGTCTGTTTCCGGAGAAGAACCGGCAGTCCGGCAGAGTTCTGACGGGAAGCGCGCGCGGAACCGCCATTCATCGTATGTGCGAGAAAATCAACTACCATGTCTGGAGAGAGCCGGGCGAGGTGACCGCCGCAGAGTTTGAGAGCCGCGTGTCGCAGCTTCTGGCGGATGGAACCATTCCGAAGGAATATGCCGGAGTGCTGACGCCGGCGGTCTTTCTTCCGTTCCTTTCCTCCGGAATTGCGGCGCGGATGGCCGGGGCGGATCAGAAAGGGCTTCTTCAAAGGGAGCAGCCCTTTGTTCTGGGAATTGCGGCGAACCGTCTGAATCCGGAGTTTCCTGCAGAAGAGACCATTCTGATTCAGGGTATTATCGATGCTTTTCTGATAGAAGGCGAGGGCGCAGATTGCCATGTGGTTATTGTGGATTACAAGACGGATCACGTAAAATATGCAGAGCAGCTTTCGGAACGATATCAGGTGCAGCTGAATTATTATGCGGAAGCGTTGTCGAAGATGCTGCAGCTTCCCGTGACGGAGAAGATAATCTATTCGTTCCATCTGCAGAAGGAGATCCGGGTAAAATAAAAAATATGGACACTACGATATTGACTAAAAGAGTCAAAGAACTTTCGCAAAAGGCATATCAGGGAAATTTTGTAACACATACGCAGTTTCTTGCGGCATCGGAGCAGGCGGAGTTTCTGGAGGCTGCCGGGAAGAATGCAGTGGATCCGCAGGATGAGACGAGGAGCTCCGGGATTTATCAGGGAGTTCCGTGGATTCTTTACGGCGGCTGGGAAGAGGCGGAGCGAAGAGTCCTGTGCTTTCTTCCGGATTATCTGGACCGCGAGAGCTTTCTTCTTCAGGAGGAAGCAGAGCCGGAGGTGGTTTCCTGCATGGAGGTCCGGCCGGTGAACCGGAAATTTGCCGATGAGTTGACGCACCGGGATTATCTGGGAGCACTGATGAATCTTGGACTGGAAAGAGACCGGATCGGAGATATTCTGACCGATTCCGAAAATGCTTATCTGTTCGTGATGAAGGAGAATGCAGAGCTGATCTGTTCGGAGCTGATCCGGATCCGGCACACGAGCGTTGTGTGTCATCCGGTTCCGGCATCGTCCTGCACGATTCGTCCGGAATTCGAGGAGCGGGAAGGCTCTGTCTCTTCGGAGCGGCTTGATGCGATTCTTGCCATGGTTTATCATCTCTCCCGCGGAAAGGCGCAGGAGCTCGTGGAGCAGGAGCTTGTTTTTGTGGACGGGCGGACGGCCTTCTCCGGCGGGTATGACCTGAAGCCGGGCAGCCGTGTCTCGGTGAGAGGGCATGGCAAATTTCAATATCTCGGAGCGGGAGCTCAGACAAAAAAGGGAAGATTTTACGCAAAGGTGAAAATCTGGAAATAGATCAGGAGGTAAATCCATATGAACAAAGGGTCAGAGAGCATGGAGACAAAGATCAGGGAGACAGCAGGCAAGGGAACCGATGCAATGACAACGGAAGCAGTCAAGGCCAGAATGCAGAGCTGGATTGACCGGCTTCATCTGGAGGTACATACGGAGGGCGGCTGGTTTTCCGAGGTCTATGCGGCACCGGCCGAATACGGAAGCTCGAAGGATGGACGGGTGATGGGAGGAACGATTTATTTCCTTCTGGGACAGGAGGATGTCTCGCATTTCCATGTCATTGACTGCGATGAGATCTGGTATTTCCATGAGGGGTGCGGTGTGGCACTGTGGCTTCTGAATCCGGACGGAACCTGCGAGTGCAGGAAGCTTGGCTGCGGGGAAGGAGAAGAGCCCATGGTGGTTGTTCCGAAGGGGGCGATCTTCGGAGCAGAAAACCTGAACCCTGAGAGCTATACGCTGATGAGCTGCGCGACCATGCCGAACTTTCATTATGAAGGCTTCCGGCTTGTGGATCAGAAGGAGCTGCTGGAAAAGTTCCCGAAGGAAGAAAAGCTGATCCGCAAGATGGCCTTTGCGCACACGGATGGCCAGAAGGAACTGCATAGTTTGTGAAAATGACGAAGATAAGACTGTATAAAATTCGATATTCGTTGTATTTTCTCTTGCATATGTGAATAAAAATGCATATTATACTATTTATCAGCCGTTGATATCGAAAAGAAACCGAAGCGGCGGGGTTGTAACTTACCGGAAAAGATGTATATTATGCAGAGCGTATACAGCGCTTGCAGCAATAAGAGGAGGCATATTATGAAGAAAGCATTAGCAGTTTTACTTGCAGGAACAATGGTATTTGGCCTTGGTGCATGCGGAAGCTCTTCCGAAAGCACAGAGGCAGCAACCACGGAGGCAGCTCCAGCTTCTACAGAGGTAGAAGCAACCACGGAGGCAGCAGAAAGCGCAGCTGCAGATCTGTCCGGCTCCAAGTACCTTTCCGATGGAGAGCTGACGGTTGGCCTGAACGCAACCTTCCCTCCGTTCGAGTATGTGGGAGACGGCACCGACAATTTCGAGGCAGTTACCTCCAATGAGAACAACGTCACCGGCTTCGATGTTGCCATGATGAACGAGATCGGAAAGCGTCTCGGCGTATCGGTTGTCATCGAGGATATGGATTTTGACGGAATTGTTCCGGCAATCGGCACGAAGATCGACTGCGGCGCAACCGGCATGACCATCACAGATGAGAGAAAGGAAGCCGTAAACTTCTCGGATCCTTATTACGATGCAACCCAGGCAGTTCTTCTTCCGATCGACTCTGAGGTGAAGACGGAGGATGACCTGAAGGCATGCAAGGCCATCGGCGTACAGGGCGGAACGACAGGTGAGACGGTTGCACGCGGCATCAATGACGGTGCAGTTGTTTCCGTAAAGAGCTTCAATCAGGCGGTCCTTGATCTGGTAAACGGCAAGGATGATGCAGTCGTCATCGACCAGGTCCCCGGCGAAGCCTTCCTTTCCCAGTACTCGGACAAAATTCAGCTGGTAGAGGGCTCCACCTTTAACTTCGATGTGGAGCAGTACGGTATCGCAATGCCCAAGGATGACGAAGTCATGTTGAATGCCATCAACGGTGCTCTTGCAGACATGAAGGCAGACGGAACCTACGATCAGCTTCTGGAGCAGTACGTTAACAGTTATGAGGCAGAATAACAAGACAGAATCACAAGTATCTGGTTTCCGACATAATGTCTGTACCGGATTCGGAGAGGGTGAGAAGCAAGATGCTCCTCACCCTCTTTTCAAAACACAGGGTAAGAGGGTACAATAAATCAGCATCAAAAGAGAAACCGTTCAAGGGTGAAGGAATACCATGTCAGAATTAGCCAATCAGTTTTTTAAAGCTTTTATTAAGAACAACCGCTGGCAGCTCTATGTGAAGGGACTGGGCAATACTCTGGAGGTGACGCTTTTTGCGGCACTTCTGGGTCTTCTTCTGGGTACCGCTGCGTGCCTTCTGAATATGCAGCGGACGAAGGAGGGAAAGAGAACCCTTCTTTCCAGAATTGCATATGTATACATTGATGTAATCCGCGGAACTCCGACGATGATTCAGCTGCTGATCATGTGGAATGTGATCATGGCGACCTCGAAGAACAAGGTCCTGGTTGCAGTGATGGCATTCGGAATCAACTCCGGCGCGTATGTTGCTGAGATTATTCGAGGCGGCATTCTGTCGGTGGATGACGGACAGATGGAGGCCGGGCGTTCTCTTGGACTCACCAAGATGCAGACCATGCTGGCAGTCATTCTGCCGCAGGCGTTCAAGAACTGTTTTCCGTCTCTTTTGAATGAGTTCATCACTCTGCTGAAGGAGACGTCCATCGCAGGAGCCGTCGGACTTTCCGAGCTGACGCATGCTTCGGATCAGGTGTCGTCCGCAACCTACGAATACATGATGCCTCTCCTTGGAGCTGCAGCAATGTACTTTGTGGTTGTGAAAATCCTGTCCTTCTTCTTCGGAATTCTGGAGAAAAAGCTGCGCGCAAGTGACAACCGGTGAGGTGGATAACATGGCAGAAGAGAAGAATGCAATGATCCGGGTCAAGGATCTGAAGAAAGAATTCGGAGACAATCAGGTCCTCCGGGGAATCAATTATGAAATCGAGAAGGGCCAGAAGATCGTTCTGGTCGGGCCTTCCGGCTGCGGAAAGTCTACCTTCCTCCGCTGCATGAACCTTCTGGAGGTTCCGACGAGCGGAGAGGTCTGGCTGGATGATGTTCAGGTCAATGATCCGCATACGGATATCAACAAGGTCCGGCAGAAAATGGGAATGGTGTTTCAGCACTTTAATCTGTTCCACAATCTGACCATCATGAACAACATCACACTGGCACCGGTGAAGCTGGGACTCCTTGGCAAGGAGGAGGCATCGGAGAAGGCGCTGCAGCTGCTTCGCCGCGTCAATCTGGAGGACAAGGCGGATGCTTATCCGCATTCTCTTTCCGGCGGTCAGCAGCAGAGAATTGCAATCTGCCGCGCGCTGGCAATGAACCCTGAGGTGATGCTGTTTGATGAGCCGACCTCGGCACTGGATCCCGAGATGGTAGGCGAGGTTCTGCAGGTTATGACGGAGCTTGCGGAGTCCGGTATGACGATGGTGGTCGTTACGCATGAGATGGCGTTTGCACGTCAGGTAGCGTCCAAGGTGATTTTTATTGACGAGGGAACCATCAAGGAAGAGAACACGCCGGAGGAATTCTTCGCACATCCGAAGAACCAGCGGCTTCAGGATTTCCTCTCGAAGGTGCTGCAATAATGAGCTGGGAAGAGAATGTACGGCGTGTATCGCCCTATGTGGCGGGGGAGCAGCCGAAGAATCCGAATATTATCAAGCTGAATACGAATGAGTGCCCGTATCCGCCGGCACCGGGAGTTGCGGACGCCGCCAGAAAGCTTGCGGAGGATTATGCGGCGATGCGGCTTTATCCGGATATGGATGCTGCGCCGCTTGTCCGGGCACTTGCAAAGCGTTATCAGGTACAGCCGGAGCAGGTTTTTGTGGGAGTCGGATCGGACGATGTGCTGTCCATGTCGTTTCTCACGTTCTTTACAGCAGGAAAGAAGCTCCTGTTCCCGAACATCACATATTCCTTTTACGATGTCTGGGCGGATCTCTACCGGATTCCGTATACCATGGTTCCTCTTCGGGAGGACTTTACGATCGATCCGGAGAACTATATTCCGGACTCTCCTTCCTTTGCAGGAAAGAGCGAGGAGGTTGGCGGGATTATTTTTCCGAATCCCAATGCACCCACGGGAGTCGAGCTTCCTTTGGAGGAGATCGAACGCATTGTCTCCGCAAACCGTGACAAGGTCGTCATTGTGGATGAGGCCTATGTCGATTTCGGAGCGTCCTCGGCGCTTCCTCTGATTGACAGATATGATAACCTTCTGGTTGTACAGACGTTTTCCAAGTCGAGAGCAATGGCGGGAGCCAGAATCGGATTTGCCATCGGAAACGAGAAACTGATTTCTTATCTGAAGGATGTGAAGTTTTCCTTCAATTCCTATACAATGAATCTGCAGACCATCCGGATGGGGACAGCTGCGGTGGAGGATGAGGCGTATTTTCGGAGCCTGACCTCCAGAATCATTGCGACAAGAGAGAAATTCAAGAAAGATCTGACGGAAATGGGATTTGTTTTCCCGGATTCCAGAGCAAACTTTGTGTTTGCAAAACATCCGGAGCATTCCGGAGAGGAGCTGTTCCAAAAGCTCAGGGAGCGCGGCATCTATGTCCGCCACTGGAACAAGCCTTTGATCGGAGAGTATCTCCGCATTACCATCGGAACAGAAGAAGAAATGGCTGCGGTGACGCAGGCACTGAGGGAGATAGTAAATGCTGAATAAGTACTTTTATTGTTTTGTGATTTCCATGGTTCCGCTGATTGAGCTGCGCGGAGCAATTCCGATTGCGCAGGCGTTTCACACAGCGGATCCTTCGTTCAACATGCTGGCGGCGTATATTATCATCGCAATCGGCAACATGATTCCGGTTCCGATCATTTTCTTCTTCGCAAGAAGAGTGCTGGAATGGGGCGCAGACAAGAAGGTAATCGGCAAATTCTTCTCCTTCTGCCTGAACAAGGGACACAAGGGCGGAGAGAAGCTCAAGGCAACGGCAGGAAAAGGACTTTATATTGCGCTTCTTCTTTTTGTGGGAATTCCGCTTCCCGGAACGGGCGCATGGACCGGAACGCTGGCGGCATCCTTCCTGGATATGGATTTTAAGAAGAGTGTACTTGCGGTTCTTGGCGGCGTGGCACTTGCTGGCGTCATCATGGGCGTCTTAAGCTTTGCGGTTGCTTCGGGAGTCACGGCAATCGGATAATCGGTTATACAGAGTCAGGTCAGAGAGGGCGCAGAGGAATCTGCGCCTCTTTTTCCATTCAGAGATCTGCGGTCATGGGCGGAAGAGTTGTTCCCTGGTCTGAAAGCAGAAACGAAGAATGGAAGGGAAAATGGGGAGGAAGGGAACAGCAGATGAGAGATGGATTTTTCAAGGCGGCAGCGGTAGTGCCTGCCATGACGATTGCGGACCCGGAGTCGAATGCAAAGGAAATGATCCGGTGCCTTCGGGAGGCCGCAGGAAACGGGGCGAAGCTGATTGCATTTCCGGAGCTTGCTGTGACAGGCTATACGGGAAATGATCTCTTTCTGCAGGATATGCTGCTTCGCGGTGCGGAGGATGCGCTGCGCGTCATCCGGGACGCAACGACGGGCCTGGATGCGCTGGTCTTTGCCGGCTTTCCGCTGGAGTGGAAGGGGAAGCTTTATAACACGGCGGCAGTTCTGCAGAACGGAAGGATTCTTGCGTTTATTCCCAAGAGATGTCTCCCGGACTATGCGGAGTTTTATGAACCGAGGCAGTTCACACCGGGGCCTGTTTCTGCACAGGAGATCCTTTTTGACGGAGCAGAGGTTCCGTTTGGCAGCCATATCCTTCTGGAGGTGGATGCGGTTCGTGACCTTCGCATTGCGTGCGAGATCTGCGAGGATGCCTGGGCGGTCCATGCACCGCACATTGAGCACGCGGTCGCCGGCGCGAATCTGATGGTCAATCTGTCGGCATCCAACGAGACCGTGGGAAAGGATGCCTACCGGACACAGTTGTTCTCGTCGGTTTCGGCAAGAACCCTTTCGGATTACATCTATGTAAGCTCGGGAGACGGGGAATCTACGCAGGACCTTGTATTCGGCGGCCGTGTCATGATGCTGGAGAACGGCTCACTTCTTGCGGAGAGGAAAATTTTTGACAATGCCTACGGAGAGACCAAGATCGTCTATGCAGATTTTGATGTGCAGAGAATGAATTACGAGCGGAGACGGATGACCTCCTTTCAGGTACAGGAGAGCGGATATCTCCGGATTCCGGTGCACATGGAGGAACAGGAATGCGAGCTGACGCGTGTGTTTGATCCGCATCCCTTTGTGCCGGCAGATGCGGCGGGAAGACTGAAGCGCTGCGAGGATATCCTGAATATCCAGTCGAGAGGACTGGCAAGGCGGCTTCATCACATTCACTGTTCTTTTGCTGTGATCGGCGTTTCCGGCGGTCTGGATTCCACGCTGGCACTTCTTGTGACCGCGAGGGCTTTTGATCTTCTGGGGCTTCCGCGGGAAAATATCCTGGCGGTGACAATGCCGTGCTTTGGCACAACGGATCGGACCTATCACAATGCACTGACGCTGGCAAAGACGCTGGGTGCCTCCTTGAAGGAGGTGCGCATCGCCGCATCGGTGAAGCAGCATTTCAAGGACATCGATCAGGATCCGGAGCTCCATGACGTGACCTATGAAAACGGACAGGCAAGGGAACGGACGCAGGTTCTGATGGATCTTGCCAATCAGAGAAACGGAATTGTCATCGGAACCGGAGATTTGTCCGAGCTGGCACTTGGCTGGGCGACCTACAACGGAGACCATATGTCGATGTATGGCGTCAATGCCGGCGTTCCGAAGACGCTGGTATCCCATCTGGTTCGCTGCTGCGCGGAGGCAGCCGGAGAAAAGGAGCCGGCGCTTGCCGCCTGCCTTCTGGATGTGCTGGATACGCCGGTGAGCCCGGAGCTTCTTCCCCCGACCGAGGACGGGAAGATCTCACAGAAGACGGAGGACCTGGTCGGTCCGTACGAGCTTCATGATTATTTCCTCTATTACATGCTCCGCTGCGGCTATCGTCCGAGGAAGATCTTCCGGATTGCACAGCGGTCCTTTGCGGGTATCTACGACAGCGAGACGATTCTTAAGTGGGAGAAAAACTTCATGCGCAGGTTCTTTTCCCAGCAGTTCAAGCGCTCCTGTCTTCCGGATGGCCCGAAGGTTGGTTCGGTTGCGGTTTCGCCCCGCGGAGATCTGCGGATGCCAAGCGATGCCTGTGCAGAGCTCTGGAAGAACGATCTGCCGTAACCTTGGACGGAATTCTGCAATCACAGGGAAGGAGAAGAACAATGCTGCTTCATTTTACGAAGATGGAAGGCTGCGGAAATGACTACATCTATGTGAATGGATTTACGGAAAAGCTTCCGCAGGAGAGAAAACCGGAGCTTGTGAAAAAGCTCTCGAGACTGCATTTCGGAATCGGCGGCGACGGAGTGATCTTTATCAATCCGTCGGAAAAGGCGGATTTTGAAATGGAAATGTACAACAAGGACGGGTCGAGAGGCCGCATGTGCGGGAACGGAATTCGTTGTGTCGGCAAGTATGTCTATGATCACGGAATGACGAACGGGAAAACGGAAATTACCGTGGAGAGCTTCGGAGAAGTGAAGAAGCTGGAGCTTTCCTGCAGGGACGGAAAGATGTTGACTGCAAGAGTCAATATGGGACGGCCGGTTCTGGAGGCTGCAAAAATCCCTGTTTTGTCTGAAAAAAGTCCCGTGATCGATGAGCCGATCGAAGCAGCAGGCAGGACCTGGAGAATGACCTGCGTCTCGATGGGAAATCCGCACGATGTGATCTTTGTGGAGGATAAGGATCTGAAGGCCCGCGGTCTTCGGGATGAAAACGGCGAGCTTCTTGCCGACGGAGACATAAGAAATCTCGACCTTGAGAAAATCGGACCGCAGTTCGAATATCATCCCTGCTTCCCGGAGCGGACGAACACCGAATTTGTTCAGGTTATGGACCGCGGTCATGTCAACATGCGTGTCTGGGAGCGCGGAAGCGGTGAGACCCTTGCCTGCGGGACGGGATGCTGTGCGACCGCAGTCGCCTGTGTCCTGAACGGGAAAACCGACCGGAAGGTGGAGGTAAATCTTCTCGGAGGGAAGCTTCTCATCGAGTGGGATGAGGTAACAGATGATATCTATATGACAGGTCCTGCGGAAACGGTATTTGACGGAACCGTGGAGATTTCTTTATAACAGAGATATCTCTGTTATAAAGAATATCCGGCGAACAGGCATGAACAAGGAAAGCGCACAGGCAGGATTACAGACAAGGAAGGAGTTTTGATATGTTTGAAGCAAACAGCGATAATCTGAAATTACCGGGAAGCTATCTGTTCAGCACCGTGGCGAAGAAGACCAGGGCTTACCAGAACGAGCATCCGGATGCCCAGCTGATCCGCATGGGAATCGGCGATGTCACACAGCCTCTTCCGCCGGCGGTGATTGAGGCTCTGCACAAGGCAGTGGACGAGCAGGCAAGCGGAGCAACCTTCCGCGGCTATGCACCGGATCTTGGCTATGACTTCCTTCGCGCAGCCATCGCGGAGAACGATTACCGCGCACGCGGCTGCGACATTGCAGACGATGAGATTTTTGTCTCCGACGGTGCAAAATCGGATTCCGGAAACATTCAGGAGATTTTCGAAAAGGACAACGTGATCGCTGTCTGCGATCCGGTCTATCCGGTCTATGTGGACAGCAATGTCATGGCGGGAAGAACCGGTGAATATGACGCTGCGACCGGGCGCTGGAGCAATGTGATTTACATGCCCTGCACCGAGGAGAACGGCTTTGCACCGGATCTGCCCGGAACCGGAAAGACGAAGGAGGTCTCCGGAGACCGCAGGCCGGATCTTATTTATATCTGCTCTCCGAACAACCCGACCGGTGCAGCACTGACCAAGGTACAGCTGCAGAAATGGGTGGATTATGCAAATGCAAACGGAGCGGTGATTATTTTCGACTCCGCATACGAATCCTACATCACAGAGGAAGATGTCCCGCACACCATTTACGAGTGCGAGGGGGCAAGAACCTGCGCCATTGAAATTCGTTCCTTCTCCAAGAATGCCGGCTTTACAGGACTTCGCCTCGGCGCGACCATCATTCCGAAGGATCTGAAGGATCACAACGGAAATGCGCTGTACGGACTCTGGGCACGCCGCCACGGAACGAAGTACAACGGAGCACCCTACATTGTGCAGAGAGCAGGTGAGGCCATTTATTCCGATGCCGGAAAGGCACAGGTGAAGGAGATGGTAAACCGCTACATGAGCAATGCAAGGTTTATCAAGGAGAGCCTGCAGTCCATGGGCTATACGGCATACGGCGGTGTCAATTCCCCTTATATCTGGCTGAAGACACCGGATCAGATGACCAGCTGGGAATTCTTCGATTATCTTCTCGACAAGGCGAATGTGATCGGCACGCCCGGATCGGGCTTTGGCCCCTCCGGAGAGCATTTCTTCCGCCTTACGAGCTTCGGCACGGTGGAGAATTCCAGAATTGCAATGGACCGGATCCGCGCGCTGTGATAAACTATATCGGTGAATCATTTACTTTGTAAGCTTTGGAGGAAGTTAAGCAATGGCATTACTGCAGGAATGGCGCGCAAAGGCGTACAATGAAAAGGCAAATAAGGGTGATCTCCAGAGACTCTGGTCGGATTACTTTATGAAGGAGAAGGAGATCTACGAGCAGCTGCTGAAGACTCCGGATGAGGAAGTCAGAGGAACCGTGAAGGAGCTTGCAGAGAAATATAACATTTCTCTGGAGTACATGGTTGGATTCCTGGATGGAATCAATGATTCCCTGAAGATCGAGAATCCCATTGAGACCATGGAAGAGGACACCGAGGTCAGCCTTGCATTCGACAAGGAGAAGCTGTACAAGAACATGGTTGCCGCTGAGGCCGACTGGCTCTATCAGCTTCCGGAATGGAACGAGATCTTCTCCGAGGAGAAGCAGAAGGAGCTCTATCTTGAGCAGAAGAAGTCCGGCACCATCGTAAAGGGACAGAAGATTTATCCGAACGATCCCTGCCCGTGCGGCTCCGGCAAGAAGTACAAGAAGTGCCACGGGAAGAATAAGTAAAATTCGTTTCTGATCAGTTTATACATATTTGTCCGAATCGGTTTGTACAGTATCCCACTGGACTTTTGGGAGTCTGGTTTTGTAGAATACAATCACTGACCGATAAGGTCTCTCTGGTTTGACAGAGCAGGGTACGGTTTGGCACCGTACCCTTTTTATTTCACTCTCACTGCTGTTCGAGTTACTTTTTCGAATCAGTCATTTCCTTATTTTTACATTCAGAGTTCTTTGTTCTGTATTCGGCGGCAACAATCCTATCTGCCGCAGACTTTCTTGAAATTCTCAGATTAGATTTGATATCAATTGATGATTATCTGCCGTTCTGTGTCTGCATGACAGGTGTGGTATGATAGGAACAGGAGAAGCATGGTGAAACGTTCATCTCACAGCAGGACAATGGAGTTTGTACAGAAGCTTCGTCCGATAGACAACGCCTTTTTCCCCGTTCTCGGACAGGATCCGGGAGTGATGGAAGTGCCATCTCAGATTTGATGCGATGCTTTTTGCAGAAAACGGTAAATGATCCCAGGTTTCCCAGGCTTTCCGAAAGAGTACATCAATACAAGAATACCGAGAAAGGAGCTGCAGAAATGTGTGAAGAATTAGAGCGCTATATTGATGAAATTACTGAAGAAATGCAGGCAAAGGTCGTGCAGCTGCAGGCTTCGAATATTGAGAAGAACAAGACTATTTCCGAAAAGGACAAGGAGATTGCGCGTCTCAATGAGCTTGTTGCCTCCTTATCAAAGAAAAACAGCAGGCCCGTAAATTCCTGAGCCTGCTGTACCGTATCCTACTGTCAGAATATCAGTTCCTGTATTTCTTCTTGCTGAATTTATTCAGCACGTTCTCTGATCAGAATCAGAACGTGGTATTGGATGCTCCTTCATCGGTGCGTCCCATAAAGTGATCGCGGATGGCAATGTACATTTCTGCAGATGCCGTTGCCTCATATGGCTTTACATAGAAGATGCCGAGAAGACCGAACGTGAAGACGTTCAGAATATGCCATCCGATAAAGGAAAGATCCAGGCAGAATGCATGCCATTTGTTGCCGTCCATCATTTCGCAGGAGAGACGAAAGGCCTCTTTGTTGTCCATATCCGGCTCCTCAGCAAGAATGTAAGGTACCAGACGATAGGAATAGGCCTTGATGATTCCGGGGATCAGGAGAAGCAGTGACCACAGAATGATATACAGGTCCCGCAGGAACAACGTTTTCACGACATTCAGATATCCGTTGTTGAAGCTGTGGAAGATTTCACCGATCCTCGTGCTGCCGGTTTCTTCGTGATTGATGATAAAGAATCTCTGGCAGCCGCTTTCAATCGGATTCATCAGGAAAATATGAATGGCAATTCCTGCCAGAGCTGCAACGACGATGACAGCGCCCAGAAGACACATAAGCCAGGTCGCAATCAGCGGGAACTGGAAATTCCAGTGATAGCTGAGGGGACCGTTTCCTGCATAGAACTGCCAGGAGGATGCTCCCGAATTGTTGATCTGTGCCTGCGCGCCGGAGGCTGCGCCTGCATTTCCTGCACCTGCACCGGTCACAACAGTGAGAATGAGTGCAACCAGAACACTTTTCCAGTAAGAAAGGCTCAGCTTCGCGCGGGCCGATTGTTTTACTTCATATATACTCCACATCGTTTGGTACCTCCTTGAAAACTAATGAGTCAGAAGCCTTATTGATTACAACACATAAATTATAACACATGGCATGCCGACAATGATTTTCAGCGCGCCTCCGCCCGCGTACATATTTTGTTAAAAAAAAGGTAACAGCAAGGTCATGGCGGTGCAAATCCCTCCCGTTACACTGAAAAGAAAAAACGGGAGGGAAGACGTATGTATACAAAATGGGAACAAATTCGAAAAAGAGTTTTTCTGGTATCGGTTATTCTGACAGCTGCCATGCTTGTCGGCGTATCCTATCTGACGTCTCAGAGTGCAGCAGCAACCCTTTCGACGCAGGCGAGAGCAGTGGAGCTGTTTCCGTTTGCCTTTCGCAAGCATTACCACAATCCTCTGTGGCTTCATCTGGAACTGAACAGTCCCAGGCGCCTGGCACATGTCTACGAATTCGGGCTTTTTGGTCTTTTTGCAGCCTTGATGATGATGACGGTACCGTGTCCCGCAAAAAAGACAGGATATTCCTCCGGAACCCGGGTCAGCATTCGCCTTGGAATTGCTGTCGCATTGTGTGCAGCTGTGAGCGTTCTGGATCAGGTGCATAAAATTTTTGTTGAGTGTCGTCATTTTGACCTGCTGGATCTTCGGCTGGATGCGATCGGTTATGTGGGTGCCGTGCTCGTCGTAACGATTGTGTATCTTGCGTTCTGCCGGAAGATTAGTTCGCAGGAGAAGCTGCCGAAGGAGAAAATGCCGCAGGAGCAATGGACATAGCTTCCTGAAATCATACGTGGGGGAGACCTCTCGCAATCGCATCCGCAATACTATGATATATACAGATAAAACGGCGAATAGAACGCTATATTGCGGCACTATACAGTCTGTGCGGCAAAATGTTATAGTAAAGGTGCGAAAATAACTGTTTTTATAAGATTGCGAGGAAGGGAACTATGGCAGATTTATTCAAAAACAGACGAAACCGAAGGCGGGGCTTCCCGGTTGCCCTTGCGCTTCTTCTGTGTCCGCTGCTTGCTGCCTGCGGACTTCTGGACATCAAGGATAAAGGCGGCATGGAAAATCCGGATGTCGAGAGGGCAAGGCAGGAGGGAAAAGGGAATCTGGCGGATCCGGAGGACGATGCGGATTCGGAAGAAGCAGATCAGGAAGACTCGGACGATGACGATGCGGATGATGCAGACGTGGCGGATGAAGATGCGGCTCGCGGG
>ERZ1034915.564-NODE-564-length-24385-cov-26.567735_pt1 | contig 24385 bp, 20 predicted proteins | sample MGYA00520592_ERZ1034915 | MGnify/ENA primary metagenome ERZ1034915 (study PRJEB33766, sample SAMN09781787) | gut metagenome | biome: gut microbiome | host: Homo sapiens | place: Madagascar | study: EMG produced TPA metagenomics assembly of the PRJNA485056 data... | reverse complement strand
TTTAAGAAAATAATTGAAGAACAAGTTAAATTACAAAATTGGGATTTGGAAGTAAACAGTACACAGCATTTTAATATAGATGCTGTTTTTTATTTTGACAGAATTGACAAGGATTGTGCGAACTATGAAAAGTGTTTAGATGACACTATTACTGAAACACAATTAATCTGGAAAGATGACAATGTAGCTTTATTTAGACCACAGAGAATTTATTATGATTCAGAGAATCCTAGAATTGAACTGACTATCTATCCTGTTGACTATATTGGAGTTTTTGACAATGCTTCACAGTTTGATGAATTTAAATCTCACTGCATCGGATGTAAAAGATACAAACGAAACTGTAGTCTTCTAAAAAAAGCTATAGAAGGTCGAATTCAGAGTGAAATAAATAATGGAGAATGCAATAAATTCTCACCAATAAATGATTAAAAGGAGAAAAAGGAATTATGACAATTAAAGAATTTTGTGAAAAGTATAATAATATTGCTAATCAGAAACTTAAGGATGATTTTATTAAGAGTAATGTCAAGATTACACCTTATGTACCATTTGTTAAGAAGGATGCTCTTATTAGTAATTTACTCAAAGCAACTATGATTGACAAAGAGACAGGAAATGTAAAAGTAAACTCTTCTGCTGAGTATTTACTTAAAACAAGAATTTTCGTTGAACAGTATACAAACCTTACTGTAGAGACCGATGGATTCTTTGAAGAATATGATGAGTTAAAGAAATCAGGATTATTTGACATTTTATTTATTGGAAATGGTGCAGAAGATATTCCACCAATGATTCCATTTGCAGAAATGGCTGAATTCAATCATCTTTTGGAAGCAAAGAAAAATGATTTACTTGTCAATAAGTACGAGATTCACAGTTTTATCACAGAACAGGTAGATAGATTCAAGGCTCTTGGCGAAGCTACTCTCACACCGCTTATGGACGTTGTAAGTAAGAAACTCGATGAGATTCCAAAGGAAGATTTAGATAAGATTGTTGAGATTGCTAAGAATGGTGGATTTAAAGAAGTCTAAGTAAATTCAAATTTCTTTGGAGGATTTATATGATTGAAGGAATAATTTATGGACTTATTGGTGCATGGTTTCTCAGTCTATTTGGAGTTGATAATATCTTTGTAGAAGCGTTGCAGTCGTTTGTGAATTTCACATTAACAACAAGTCATTATTATTTCGTATTTGGATTTGTAGGGTTAATATACGGAATTATACATAATTATTAAATATTAGGCTCTATACGTGTCAAAGCGTATAGGGCTTTTCTTATGGAGAGTGGTTACTACTGCTCTCCTATTTTAGTTTTAGTGTAAAAATAGTGAAATTTTTGGAGGTGAGATGAATGGGATTAAATAAAGACACTATTAAATATTTGGGAAAACAGGCTCAGAAAAAAGCTTCTGAATTAGCACATGAAGCTCAACAGAGATTAACAGATGGTTACGTGTCATTTATTGATTTATATTATAGCGATTACACGCCACAACAATATGTAAGAACGCATAACTTATATAGATCTTATAACAAATTTTATAAAAATAGCCACGGTACTATTTTTTATGGTGGTGTAGAAGTAACACCTGAAAGAATGTTTGATAACTATGATCAAATCACACCTTCAGATCTTATGTCAGATTTTATTTACAATCCAAAAGGTACTTATCATGGTTGGTATAACATTCCTGCTAGTTTCAGTGTGTATAGAGAAATGCATAAGTATCATGAGCGATTAAAGGATGAGTATAGAAAACGTTGCACAATTTAGAAAGGATGTGAATTATGGCAAGTTCAGATATTATCAAGATTGGTTTTGATTACAGATCCAGTCTTGCACAATTTGAAAAAGATACAAATGGTGTATTTGACGGAATTAGTTCTAAGGCTGGTAAACAGAAAATTACAATTCAGTTAGATGCAAAAGATGATAAGGTAATTGATAAAATTAAGGAATTACAGAAACTTAAATTAGATAAATTCACATTCGAGTTTGGTAATTCTGGATTAAAAGAACAGTTACAAACATTTGACAAATTAGAGAATAAGATAAATGAGATTATTAATTTATCAAAAGGAATTGGAAACTCTTCTGCTCCTATTGTTGATGTTAATAAATCGTCAAAGGAAATTGATAAACTAGAGAATAAAATCTCAGAATTAAATAAGAAATATGACGAATTACAAAAGAAATCTGCTACTGGCGGTATTTCTGGTAAAGAAGTTAATCTTGTTGACAATGATGAATTTAAGAAATTATCACAAGAAGTATCTGAATTAAAAGATCAGTTTGATGATTTAAAAACTCATATGAGTTTACTTGACGATTATACTGTTCCTACTGATAGATTCTTTGAACTTCAAACGCAAGTTGAGGCTACATCTGTCAAGGTTTCTAATTTAGTTGATGAAATGACCAGATTATCCAATGTTCAGAAAAATATTGGGGTTGAAACGAATATTTCATCTGCTTCTACAGAATCTGTTACCAATTCCATCAAAGAAGAGAATAATGTATTAGAACAGAACACTCAGAAAGTTAAGGAAAATACACAGGCAAAAGAACAGAATGCAAATGTAAATCTTAATAAGTATGATAAACGGTTAGATTCATATAACGGCAAAATTGACAAATATAAAACAACTATTGACAGATTTAATGATGGTGGTTGGACAAGTAGTACATATTTAGAAAATGTACAGGCTGTCAAGAATGCTGTTAAAGAGTATGAAACTTTGCTTAATGAATTAAAGGGTAAAGATGCTAGTTTGGTGACAAGTGATGACATCAACCGATTAGATAACTATGAAAAGAAAATCAAAGATACTATCGCTACTGTTACCAATATGTCGGCTTCTGAGAAGGGATATAACTTTGTTTCAGGTCAGAAAGAATTAGACAAGATTCATAAGCTTCTCAATGAAAATAGCAAGATGTCTTCTGAGGCAAAAGCTAAGATTAAAGCTTACTATGCTGAAATTGAAAGTGGTAATCCTAGCATGAGTCTTGACAAGATTCATGGTGAAATCTTAAAGATTTATAATGCCGAAGTCGAAGCTGGTCGTGCTGGCAGAACATTGTTTGACACTTTAAAGAATAGTGGATTCCATCAGATTGCTGCTCAGATGGCAGGAATGGTTGGGGTATATGATGTTATTAATGTAATCAAGCAAGCTGCGTCTACTGTGACTGAGTTGAATACACAGATTACAGAACTTGCGAAAGTATCTGAACAGTCATCAAAACAGATTTATGCCGACTTTGACAGTTATGCAGATATTGCAAAAGAAGTCAGAGGTACAATTTCTGATACTATTGCTGCCACTGCGGATTGGTCTAAAAATGGATATAGTATTCCAGACGCTAAACAATTAGCAGAAATCTCACAGCTTTATAAAAATGTTGGTGATGGAATTGACATTGATACAGCTAACGAGTCACTTATCTCAACTTTAAAAGGTTTTCAGCTTGAAGCAGATCAAGCAGAACACATAGTCGATGTATTCAACGAAGTTTCGAACAATGAGGCGATCTCGTCAGGAGGCATAGGCGAAGCATTGCAAAGAAGTGCCGCTTCATTTAACGCTGCTTCCACCTCACTTGAAAAGTCAGTTTCGCTCGTAACGGCAACGAACTCAGTTTTGCAGAACCCAGAAAAGGTTGGAAATATGTGGCGTACAGTTTCAGCCAGATTGCGTGGATCAGAAACAGAGCTTAAAGAGATGGGCGAAGACACAGATGGTCTTGTAACTTCTACATCAAAACTACAAGCACTTGTAAAAGGAATTACAGGTTTTGATATTATGAAGGACAAAGATACTTATAAGGATATATATGATATTGTCCTTGGTATTGGAGAAAAATGGAAGGATCTTAGTGACATTGATCGTGCTTCGCTTTTAGAGGCTTTGGCAGGTAAGCAGCAAAGTAATGCCCTAGCTGCCGCTCTTAGTAATATTGATATCCTTAAGAAGAGCTACGAAGAAGCAACACATGCAGAAGGTTCAGCTCGTGAGGAAAATGAAGAATATAGTAAATCAATTCGGGCTTCAATTGACTTAGCTCAGGCAAAGTTGGAACAGCTTGCGAATGACACTTTAAATTCGAATTTCCTTAAAGGTGCAATTGACGCAGGTGGAAAATTAATTGAAGTTTTAGATGGTATTGTAAAAAGTGGTAATGCAATACCTACTTTATTAGCTGCTATTGGAGCAGGTCTTAGTTTTAAAAACATCGGTAAATGTTACGTGAGTGCGTAATTTTTCAAATTATTGTTATTGTTTTGAATATGCCCACCTAACTCAAGACAACAATCAAGAGTTGGGAAGATTAGGTCTAGTCAACCTATAGATGTTTCAAAATAAATCGTAATTGTGAGTTGCTATCTCACAGTGCTGGGAAGAAATAAAATATACCGTATATATAAAATAACACACTACAACGTGGCTAGAAATGGCGAACGTGAATGTATTCCGAAAGGATGTTGGTAACAACAAGAAAAGTCAAATCCAGAAATGGAGGTTATTTGGGTATATGGGGAAACCCTAAGTATCATGTCCTTAATGGACTAAATCGGCAATCAGCAACGGATTCTATTGTAATAGAGAATATTATAGTGGAGGTGTTCAGAGAGTCTAAACGATTTTGAGTTATTACAAAATAGCTTGTAAAAGGGACTCCATACGTAGTTATCGCACTACTCTCGTGACTGAGATATAAAAGCGTAAAAGAGTGTTGCTACTCTAACCCTATTAAATAGCACATTGTTAATAGGACAACAGCAGGGTTCGTGTGTACCGTAAGTTTGAAGAAACACACAAAACCAAGAAATCTTGATTTCAATCGAGTAAAATAGAGAATAATAAAATAGCACTACAACTGCTGTATTGTAGTGCTAAATTGTCTTTGAGATTACCAAAAATCAAAGACTTCCTATATTGTAACATTGGGGGTAGTACATAAAATTGGTCGGTATGTACAAATTTATTGTATCAAACATCAATGATTATTTCAATAGTAAAAAGAGAATAAATAAAGTAAAATAGAGGACAGTCGTGATGACCTGCCCTCAATTAAGGAATAAAAGGAAATAAATGACAAATACAGAAATAGAATTATTTACGAAAGATTTTTCTAGTCTTGGTGAACATTTGTGATAAAGACTTGGTTTGTGAGTCCGTATAGTCTTTGCACTTATTAACAGTATAACACTTTCCAATTGTATCAACTATGACACAAAGAAAATGACAGCCGTATACTAAAAGTCCACCACTTACAAGTATTTTAAATACTTCCAATTCTACCCTCCCTTCTTTGTAGTATTTCTTAAAGTTGGGAAATGTATTGCTCAGAACGAGCTGAATTTATTTCCGATGTGAATCGTGCCAAACTACAAATATGGCACTTCGTATGGTAAATACCGAGCATTCTGTCGTGCTATTGACCTGAGATACGATAACTCAAATACAGTTTGCTTGGTATTATATTACCATATATTTCCAACCACATAAATCCAGAACGTAAGTTTGTCGAATAATGCAGAAAGAAAAATATTCAAATTTTGAATAATTCTATTTACAAAATTTTACAATTATGCTATTGTGAAAATATAAAAAATTTTGTATTTTTAAGGAGGTAGCATGATGAAAAATTCTAGCAAAGAACGCACTTTACAATGGATAAATAACCAAAACAAGAAGGGAAATATATCGTTTAAACATCGTCTACAACGTCCGACTGGACAGTGGAATACTCGCATGAAGAGTCTGTTGATTCATAGCTTATTAAGTGGCATTCCAGTTAACCCAATCTATGTTGTAGAGGAAGAAAACATAATCTATCCGTTAGATGGTTCTCAGAGAACATCTACCTGTATTGATTATATCAATGATGTATTCTCATTGAGTAAAGATACTCCAAATGTATTCATATCTGTAAAAGAAAATGGAGAACAAATTATTAAGGAATATGAAATTGCAGGAAAGAAGTTCAAGAAACTTGATGACGAAGTAAAAGAAACACTTCTTGCTTGCACTTTAGAATTTTGCACATTATCTGATTATACGGATGAAGAAGTAAAAATCATGTTTGCTCGTCAGAATTCAGGGAAACCTTTGAATGGTAAATTGCTTCGTGTAGTGCATGAATCAGATGAGTTCAGTGAAAAGGTCTACTCTCTCGCTAATCATCCATTCATGGATAAAATCATGTCGAAGACACAGCGAAAGAATGGAACAGACAGAGATACAATTATCCAAGCTATGATGCTAATATCATCTAATCAAGAACAGGAGTTTACATCTTTTAGAACAAAAGATATTGATATTTATGTGGCTGATTATGCAGATCAGTATCTTGATAGAGCTGACACATTAAAAGAAGCTATGGATAGATTTAACGAATCATTTGATAGTGAAGTAAAAATTCCATCCACTTCTATTCCACAAATTTTATATAGTGGTTATAGAATCGTTAAAGACAAGAAATCATTCTCTCGTCTTGCAGAGAAGATATCTGAATTTATTGCAACATATGATTCTAATGAAGAATATAAACAATATGTTCAGAGTGGTACAGGAAGTCGTGAGAATGTTAAGGGACGCTTCGATTATTGGCGTGGAATTGTAAAAACATTACAGTAATCATCGTGGAGAGTAGTCGCAAGGCTACTCTCTCGCTATATGAATCGTATGTTTAGGTGGGTTCATCTTATTCATTATCATACATGAGTAACTGAACTTTAAAACTACTATTGTTATTCATGATGACATAAATTATAATTCTACCCTATTTCATGAAATTCATATGTATACGGTAAATCAATTTCTCCATATTCATTAATGTGTTCAATTTGCTCATCAAGAATTTCTGATTTACTGAAATCATAATATAAATATGCTTTAGCCATTGCCGTAATTTCTATATCAAAGCACTGACATTCGAGCAATACATGAAATACGTCATCTTCGGAAATTTCTATATTATATTTACGTCTTAAATAGTTTTTTGTTGATATTACTTTATGTCTGTAATTAACACATATAATAACAAATATCTTATCTACGAGAGAAAGTTCTTCAATATTTATATTGTTTAACTTGTCTTTCAGATATAGATAGTCTTTTGCCATTATTTCATCTAAAAAACTATGTGTAACTGAATAAGCTATTCTTTGATATGAGATACGCTTCATAGTTCTCTCCTATTCTTGTGATTTAGTATATTCTTTTGCAAATAAACCATCATCAACTACATAAAGTAAGATAGTCCAATTACCATCAGAATCAGCTTGGTAAATATAGTCACCTTAAAATAAAATACATAGTATTTAATAAACCAACATCTGTGTAGCTCTCGTCTCAGGCTACCAATCTCTTATTCTATCTACACGGATAAGAGCGATAGTGTTCGCACACGTACTCGATTCTGCCGAATCTCATACGCTTATACGCACGAACATGAACCAACCTTAAAAAATCGTAGTTATGCACTCAAATCACCTCCTCAAAGACGAGAAGATGTTGGTTTATTAAATACTATGTATAAAATTTTTATTTCTTTTTTACTAAGTTTTCAGCTTTTTCTGTGGCAAAATCAATTTCGATAATATGAATAAGAACATCTATAAAAGACTTTAAATCTTCTATGTCATATTCTGGATTTTTGCGGAAATAATGTGTTTCATCATTCCCAATCCATATTGATGCTTTTGAAATAGTTTTCATTCTATCATCAAGTTTATTGATACAATTCCCAAGATCCATTTTGATAATAGTATCTTTATCTTGATGTTTTATTTTTATAAGATAGTCTTTTATCAAATATTCTAAAGATTTTCTGTAACCAATTCCTGCAAGACCGTAAATTTGTATATTAGTTTCGGCAACTGAAGCCTGGTTATATAATGAAACAAATGTTGGAGATAGTTCGTTTATGTTATCAGAAAAGGAAATCTCTTTTGCAATTTTAGGAAAGACGCTATCTAATTGTAAATCTAATATTCCTCCGTTACTGATATATCTCGCTGTATATATCGAGTGGCAACTTGTACAATATAATGCAACATATGCATAAATTATATGTGGTAAATCAGAATGAGGAATTACAAACCCTTCTAAAAATGTTGGACTTGTCGCAATTCCACAACAAGGACACTTTCCGACTTCTTCCACTTTAATATCTATTAAATCAGATGGTTCGTTTTTAGTTGCTTTTTCTTTGTAATGAACTTTGTATATCTGTTTCATTGGTATCACATCCATTCATTAGTATATGGAATATTTTACCACTGATTATTATACAGGTATAGTCAGAACATATGTTTACCACTTCGCCCCACAATTTTTACAGTGCATTGTATTTCTTACATCTGAACTGAATAGTCCAAACATTGCACCACCAAATATTTTCTTTCCTGTTGAAATTTTTTCTACATTAAGTGATCCACAGGTCGGACATTTTGGCATATTTTGTCCACCGTTACGAAAAGCAGTTTTAACATCCGCACCTTGACGTATTGCGTCACCGATAGCCATATCTCGTTCATATTCGGCAGATTTTTGTGCTTTGATTCTATCTCGGTTGTTAAAAAGATTTTCATCAAATTCTGGTGAAGATTTTATACACTCCTCTATGAATTGGTCTTTTTTGTTTTCATTCAAATTATTTTTATAAATTTTCCCATTATATAATAATAGATATTCTTCAGGAATTTCATATGTTATAGAGTCGCAAATGTCGCATTTTTTTGAATCTATAATTGTTCTTCCACATTTTTTACAATACATTAACATGATGGCATACCTCCGATTTATGAAAATTGTATCACATATAATAAAATTCGACAAGTATTCAAACAGCTTGTATTTATAATATAGTATGATATTTAAAACATTTGACAGTGATAAAGATACATTTTCATCCAAATTTGGAATATTGGGAAAATCATTTGAAGATATTGGGAATAGATTCAAAAAAGTTTCTAATGAGTTAATTACAACAAATGACTATACAATATCTAATATTGCAAATGCGTGGAAAAATTCTTCTGTTAAGAAAGATTTAAGTGATAAATTTATTATTACTAAATCTGATATACAAGACAAATTAAAAGATCTTTCTGTTTATGAAAAAAATCCGCAAGGTATTTTAGATAATCTATTGGAACAAAAAGAATTAGTTGATTCTAATCAGTCTAGTTGGCAAAAATACTTTGAAGGATTATCAGAAGGTGAAAAATGGCAAACAAAATTCGTTCAAGAAAATGACTTGACTAAAGTATCTCTTGATGATGTAAAAAATGCTCAGAATGCAGCAAAGCAGTCTGCTATTGCTTATAATAATGGATTAAAGCAAATGACCATTGGTGCTAAGACAGCTAATATTGCTTTAGAAGGATTGAAGATGGCGGCAAATATGATTGCTGGTATGCTTATTGCAGAAGGCATTCAATTAGCTGTTACAGCTATTGATAATTATATCCATCGTGTAGATAAAGCAAATGAAGCAATGGATGAAGCTGTAAGTGAGTATGACTCTGCTAAAACAGCATTAAAAGATACAACTTCTCAATTAGAAGAACAAAATAAACGTATTGACGAACTCAATAAAAAAGATAAGCTCACATACGTTGAACAGGAAGAATTAGATAAATTAAAAGAAGCTACTCGACAGTTAGAACTTCAAAAAAATATCGAAGAAAAAGAGAAAGCTAATTCTGCACGAGAGGCAGCAGATAAAACAGTAACTGCATTTAATAAACAATATGGGAAAGGTGACATTGATAAAAATGCAGTTGATACTCAACTTGCTCAGTCAAAAGCAACTGGCGTATTTCAAGAAGCCCGAAACAGTGATGATATTGTTGGTAACTTAGCATCTTTTGAATATTATACAGAACAGATGGAAAAGACGCAGAAGAGATATAACAAAGCTTTAAAATCTGGTTCTAAGGATAATATTAAGTATTATGAAGAGAATTTACAAGATTGTATTGACACTGTGGATGAATATACAACATCGTTAAATAATAATATCGAAGATCTCACAAAGAAAAAGAATAATCTTCAAGATGCATATGACAACGCTGTTAAAAAGAAATCTAATGGAGAATCTTTATCTTCCGATGAAAAAGATACAATTTCAAAATATCAGGAAATTGCAGATATTATTAAGTTAATCTACTCTTATACTGATAAAGCAGGATGGAATAATTCTCAGATTTCAGAGATTTTCAATACAAATGGAATTGAGAAATCAAAAGAAGATCTTCAACAATTGGCACAAGAAGGTAAGCTTACAGAGGAAGAATTACAAAAATATCCTAACCTCATAAATGCGATTAATAACGCAGAGTTTTTAGGAGAAAAAGATTCTAATCTTAAAGTTTTCTGTGATGATTTGAATGCTGGCGTGGATGCTATAACTGATACAACAAACGCAACAGAATCTGCTACTCCATCAATTACTTCATTTGAAGACGCATGGACAAACCTTAAATCAACAGACGATGATGACCTTAAAGGTTTATCTGACGATTTATTAGAAGCAGCCGAAGCAGGACAGTTATCAGCCGAAAAATTTAATGAGCTTGACGAAACTGAGTATTTCAAAAATCTCGGCATTTCTGCTGAAGATGCAGTAAAGAAAATCAACTCTCTTGTAAACGCTTCTACACAGCTCTCTTCTATGTCAGTACAGATTTCTAAGATGTCGGATTTGCTTGCTGACAAGAAGAATGGTACAGTTGCATCCGCTTCTGATTTAGCAGGATTTGACGTATCTGTTAGGGGACTCGAATCTTGGGATAAGTTTGAAGAGGTAATGGGCAGTTCTGAATCATCTATGGAACAATGCCAGAAAGCAGCCGATGATCTTGCAACTGAGTGGGTGAATGACGGAAACTTCCTATCTAATCTTACTGACGAAAACAAGCAGTATTATATTACCCAGTTAGATCAGATGGGTGTTGAAAATGCATCTACAGTTGTTGAAGAAGCCCTTGCGAATAAACGTGCCGAAGAAGCTGCTCAGACAGAGTATAATACTACCGCAACAGAATATAATACGAAAGCTAAAACAGAAAACGAGAAAGTCACAACTGATTTAATAGATGCAACCCCAAAAGAAGTTGCAGAAATTCTCGCAGAAGCAAGTGCGTCTAAGGCAGCAAAAAAATCTATTGCAGAACTTTATTTGTCAAAATTAGATATTAACAACACTAAAATCAACACAAAGGATGATGTTAATAATATTGTTGCTATTGCGAAAGCGGCAGGTGTTTCTAAACAATATATAAGTCAATTACAAAGTGCTTTAGACAAATTGGTTAATGGTAACACCTATTCCAATGGAACAAAATTTTCAGATCTACAGTTTGGAATGACTTCTGGAAAGATTGATTATTCAAGTGGTCTTCCTACAATAGATGAACTTAAAAAGAAAGGCACACAACAACAAGCAAAGAAAAGTGCTGAAGATATTGTAAAACAAATAAATGACAGTTTTACAGAAATCAAAATGCCTGATATTAAAATCAAGCCAACTGGTTCATCAAGCTACAAAACACCGTCATCAAAGAAATCCAAATCCAAAACAAAATCCGATGCAGCCGAAGTATTTGACTTTATTGAGATCAAACTCAATAATCTCACAGACAAGGCATCTAAGGCTAAAGACAAGATTGATGATCTTCTCACATTCGGTCAGAAGAAAAATCAAACCAAAAAAGCTATCGAAGCCACAACTAAAGCTATTACTGCACAGGAAAAGGCATACAAGAAATATATGGCATATGCCAATAAGGCAGCAAAAACACAGAATAGCAAAAAGACATCTTCATCATCTTCCACTTCTACAGGTGGAAATGCTGTATATGATACTGCTACAGATTACCTTGGATTGAAATATGTTTGGGGTGGAAACAGTCTTACGAAAGGTGCTGACTGCTCTGGTTTTACTCAGCAGATTTACAAGAAATACGGTGTAAGTTTACCACATCATGCGGCTGACCAGGCTAAGATGGGAACAAAAATTACATCGAAGAAAGATTTACAGGCTGGCGACTTAGTATTCTTTGGAAGTAAGAATAACATTACTCATGTTGGTATCTATGGCGGTGACGGTAAGTTTATCGAATCCCCTCATACTGGCGCATCTGTAAGGGTTTCCAAGCTTTCATCTCGTAAGGACTTTGTATCTGGTTCTCGTTTTAGCAAAATCAATAGTGCAACATCTACATCTTCTAGTAGTGGAAAAAATGTTAAGAAAGTCAAAGGTGTATCATCTAAGACACTTGAACATTACAAGAAGCTCATTCGTGAAGGTACTCTTGACGGAACAGGTATCGCTTCTATCAAAAATGAAAACCTGAAAAATGCATTAAAGGATTATCAGACCTATTATGAGAAAGCAAAAGCTTGTAAGGAACAGGTTGCCAGCCTTACGGATCAATTAAAGGATTTATATGAGACTTTAGCGAACAACCCGATTGATAGTGCTTCTGATAAGATTGAAAAACTTGGAACTAAGATGGATATTCTGAATGCCAAGGTAGGTAATCTTACATTTGATCCAACAAAGAAAATCGGCACGTCTGATATTGATGGTCTGTATAAACAGATTATTAAAAATTACAATAGCCAGTTATCAGCTTCAAAAACTGCCTATACTGGTGTAACAAAGAGTTATAATTCAAACAAGAGTTCACTTACAAAGTCTCTTAAAAAAACAAAAGCTAAAAACATTGGTCTTACTCAAAAGGAATTTAATTCTATTAAGAGTAACTTAAAATCCAATAAGTCAATTTCGTATAATCTTATTAACAAGATTGAAAATGACAGTCTTAGGGAAAAGTGCATAGCACATAATGAATATCTTCTTGCAAAGAATACCGCAACTGATAATTATAATCAAGCTAAAGCGGATCACACTTCTAATGTGCGTCAAGCTAGGAAAGATCGGTTTGATAAGGTACAGGAACGGTACGACAATAAAGCTGGGTTGATTGAGCAGAGAAAGAACGCTGTTTCTAATTCTCTTAGTATAGCCGAAGCAAAAGGACAGTTAATCGGTGAAGCTTATTATACACGTCAAGCAGATGCCGTTAAGTCTGATATGCAACTCAAACAGGAAGAAGCTGAAAAACTTGCAAAGAAATTATCTACGATTAAGTTTGGCAGTGATGAATGGTATGAAGCACAAGAAGCTTTAAATGGTGTCTATGAATCTATTCAACAGGACGAACAGGAACTTGCAGAATTCCAGAAATCTATCAACGAGTTGAAGTTTGACCGTTTTGACGAGTTACTTAATAAGCTCAGTGATATCACAGACGAGACAGATTTCTTAATTGATATGCTTGATTCTGATAATCTGTTTGACAGTGATACAGGAATGATTAACCAAGATGGTATTACTGCCATGGGATTAACTGCACAGAATTACGACACGTATCTTGCGAAAGCACAGGAATACAAAGATGCCATTGCTGATTTAAATGATATGTACAATAGTGGAGAAATTGGTCTTACTGATTATAACTCTAAACTTCGTGAGTATCAGCAAGGTCAGCGTGATTCTATCAAAAGTGCAAATGATGCTAAGAAGTCATTAGTTGCCTATGTAAAGCAAGGACTCGATGCGCAGAATGATGCCCTTTCAAAAAGCATAGACAAGCAAAAAGAATTATTAGAAACCGAAAAAGATTAAATTTAATTTAGTCCGTTGTAATACGAAAGTTTACAATGTATTGTTTTGAATTGCTGGAAAACCATAACGATATTTAACTACAACATAGGGATGAAATATGCCCAAGTGTGAATGTTTAAAAATTAAATATATGATGAGTTTAAACACCTAGTTCTTAGGTGTTTTTATTATGCTCAAAAATTGGAAATCAGCAGCCAAGCCTCGAACAGAGGAAGGTTCAACGACCATCGGTTGAAATACCGTTAGGGAGAAGTCTCCCGAAGTGGAACACACCTAAGTCTAGTAGATATGGTGAATGATATGGTCTGCACTTTAACGAAAGTTAAAGAAAATTTACTTATAAAAAGTAAAATCTGTAGGGCTTAACGAGCCTTTATAAATAAAAATTGTTCAAAAGGAGAATAAAAGAAAGGAGGTAAAACATGAGTAGAAAGAAAACGCATGAAGAATATGTAAAAGAATTAGCAGAAAAGAACCCTAATGTAGAAGTTATTGGAATTTATTGTGGAGCAAACATTAAGATACCACATCGTTGCAAAAAATGTGGAAATGTTTGGAGTGCGAGTCCTCATAATTTGCTTAGTGATAGAGGATGTCCAATATGTGCTGGCAATATTAAACGAACACAAGAAGAATATGTTAATCAAGTAAAACTAGTAAATAAAAATATAGAAGTCATTGGTAAATATATAACAAACGCAACGCCCATTTTACATAAATGTCACAAGCATGATATTGAGTGGAATTCGACTCCGTATCAAATATTGAATGGTTCAGGTTGTCCAATTTGCGCAAAAGAAAGTTTCAAAAAAACAAGAAGCAAAACAAACGAGGAATATATCAATGAATTAAAAGCTGTAAATAAAAATATCATTTCTGTTGAGAAATATCTTAATGCACAAACTCCAATATTACATAAATGTTTAACGTGTAATTTTAAATGGAAGGTATCTCCAAATTCTATATTATCACAAAAATCTGGTTGTCCTATATGCGCATTGAATAAAAAAAGAACACATGAGGAATATGCTGAACAGGTAAAATTAGTAAATGAAAACATTGAAGTGGTCGGTAAATATGTGAATGCTAGAACTCCTATAATGCATTATTGTAAAATCCATGATATTTATTGGAACACAAATCCAATGAATATACTAAAAGGATGCGGATGTGAAAAGTGTCATTCAGAAAAAATAGGAAATGCACTTAGAAAGACGAAAGATCAGTATATAGAAGAATTAAAACACACAGGCAAAAATATAATTTTGGTTGATGACTATATTAATTCATTAACTCCTGTAACACACAAGTGTGCTGTATGCGGATTTAGTTGGAAAGTAGCTCCAGCAAGAGTGCTATACAATACTGGATGTCCACATTGCAATATAAGTAAAGGGGAAAATGTAGTAGAAAGATGGTTGATTTCTCATAACATACATTTTGAATCGCAAAAGAAATTTTCTAATTGTAAAGATCAGAAAGTTCTTCCATTTGATTTTTACATTCCATCTAAAAATATGTGTATTGAATATGATGGTGAACAGCATTTTAAACCAATTGAATATTTTGGTGGTGAAGAACAGTTTAAAATTCAACAGAAACATGACAAAATAAAAGATAACTTTTGCAAAGAAAATGGTATATTTCTTCTTCGTATACCATATTACAAATTTGATAGTATAGAAGAAGAATTGAACAATTTTATATTTATTTAATACAGTAACATAATGGTTAAAGGAATGGCAAGATAAGCTTGGTGATTCTAATAAGAATATTGCTAAGTTGGAAAAACAATTGGCTGCCCTAGAAGGGGATACATCAGAATCTGGACGTAAAAAGATACAGCAAATCAAATCCGACCTTCAAGATGCATACAAAGACAGGTCAGATATGATTTATGATCGTTCTGTATCCGATCAAGAAAAAGCACTTGATGATATGCTCACCAAGAGCCAAGAGGCTGCCGAAAACTATCTCAAGAATACAGATCAAGTATTTGTCGATGCGTTAGGTTATGTAAACAAGAATACATCTCAGGTGTCTCAGAATCTTGAAAAGATTGCAAAAGATACAGGATATGATATTTCTACTTATATCACTTCTGCTTGGAAGGACGGTGGATCTGCTGTAGGTGATTATGCAAGTACATTATCATCTAACGTACCAAATATTACCGCACAACTTAGTTTGATTGAGACTTCATGGAAATCTATTTGCAAGGCTGCGGATGAAGCTGCTGAAGCAAGTGCCAAGTATGCAGAGACAAATGTTACGGGCACACAAGGCATTGGATCATCAAATGATTCAGGAACTAGTGGAAACAGTTCTGGTTCTTCCGGAAGTAATGATGCTGACAAGCAACAAGAATTGTATAAGCTCAGAAAAAAAGCAAGTGATATTACAGAATGGATATCTAAGAATTCAGGATCGGCAACACACAAGAAATCGTATTATGGTGCTCTTAATCAGTACCTCTATGATAAACAGCATGGACAAGTTCTGAGTAAAGCTAATGAAGTTGCTCTTGCAAAGAAACTTGGTGTATCTGTAAAAAGTGATTTGTCTGGTAAAAACGATAGAGAGAAAATTACTTCGGCTCTCAAGAAACTTATAAAAGACGCTTCATTCTCAACTGGCGGTGTAGCCACAAATCTTGTTAAACTTTCTGGTGAAGATGGTATTAGTTTCTTACAACGTGGCGAAGCTGTACTTTCTAAGGAACAGACACAAGCATTGTTGAATTTTAAGCCTGTTATTCCACAGATTAATTCTATTATTGGCAATCTGAAGAACATTCCCGAGAAAGTTTCATCACAATCTCCTACTTATCAAATCGACAACAGAACTATTGTTGAAGGTGTCGCTACAGACCAGATTGTTAAACAAATGGAAGGTGTTGCTCAGAAACAGGCTGAAAATGTTGTAAGAAAGATCAACCAAGCAACTTATGCCAAAGGTGTAAGAAAATAATTTATGGAGAGGATGTAATAGTCCTCTCCTATTTGATTGGAGGAAAACATATGTCAGAAGTGACTAATGAAAGAAAAGTAAGTATTCTCGAAAAACTGCTTCTTGAACGTGATGAACAGATTCGGAAGTTACAGGAAGAGAACACTGAATTAGAGAAAGAAATTGAAAGTTTTGGAAATGATATTCAGGAATTACAAGATATTATTTCTGAGACACAAAAGTTAAATAGAGAGTTTTCTGGCACTAACAGAGAAATGAAAAAACTCAAAAAGAAATATGAAAAAGAAATGAAGAAAGTGATGTAAAAAGAAAGGAGGCTACCATGACAATTCAAACTCGTGGTTTTACTTTTGATAATAAAACTTCTGATGAGTATGGACTGATGGTATGTGAATTTGACGGATCTGATACGACAGGTGGCAATATTGAATTTACACTAACCTCCTCTCCTATTCAAAATAGATGGTTTAAAAGTGGAAATGCGAATTATTCTGAAGCAATTAAGTTTGATTTCCAAGTTATGAAACAGAATTTTGAGCCAATTGATTCATATGAGTATTCTGCAATTGCTCGATGGTTACAGAGGAAAGATGATTATAAGGAATTCACAGTTACACGATTAGATTATGATACAGTTCATTTTAACGCACAATTAAATGTATCCCCTATTTCTATAGCTGGTGATATTATGGGAATTGCAATCACAGGGATAACCGATGCTCCATTTGGATTTGGACAGTTAATAACATTAAAAGCAACAACAGAAAATGGTATTGGTGTGCTAAAATTTGTAGATATGAGTGATGAAATTGGTTATATTTATCCCGATATAGAAATCGACATTTCCGGTGATTGTAACCTTAAAATTACCAATGAAACATCGGGTGAATTTTTTAAGCTGGATAATTGCATAAATAATGAAGTTATAAAAATTGATGGAACAATCTTAGAAATCACTTCTACAGCTATATCCCATAAAATCTACAATGATACCAACTACAAGTTCCCACGTATTGTAAACGACTTAAATAAAAGGACAAATATATTTAAAATCGATGGTAATTGCACTCTTACGATGAAATATAGACCAATAAGGAAGGTGGTGATCTGATGGCAGTTCAATCGTTTAATTTACCTGTTGACTTCTTGAACAATCTTGAAAAACCAATTATCTACATTGCTAAAAAGGATAAAACTTTTCTTGGTACAGTAAGCATCTATGATGATTTATCTCTTATTTTTAATCTAAATGCTTATCAGACTGCTTCTTTTAAAATCTATAGAGACATCAATGGTAAGAAATATGAACATTATGACGATTTTCAAGAAGATCGTTTGATTATGGTACAGGGTATTGGCTGGTATAAAATTCATGTGGAGACTAATATTGAGAACACTGGTATTTCAAAAAATATTACAGCAAATTCATTAGAGTGTACATTGTGTAACAAGAGACTCATTGATTTTGAATGTAATACAGGCGAGATATTGTATGACGATTATGTAAAGACCATCTTCTATGATCCTGCAAACCCAAAAGGAAGTCTGTTGAATCGAGTATTAAATGTTGCTCCGAGTTGGTCAGTTGGTCATGTAGATGCTACTCTTGCTAACAAACAGAGAAGTTTTGATATTGACGATACTGATGTATATTCATTTCTTACAGGTGACGTTTCTGAGGCTTTTAATTGTCTGTTCGTATTTGACACGTTCAATCAGACCATAAATGCATATGACCTGGATAATTATGGTGAAGATACGAGCATTTATGTATCTATGGATAACTTGGCTCAGTCAATGACAGAAACTATTGATGAAAATAGTATTATCACATGCTATCGTGTAAATGGCGGTGATGGAATTTATATCAATGAAGTCAACCCAAATAGCACAAATAAGATTTACAATTTTGAGTATTATCTACCAGAAATGGAAGAATCTATTCAGAATAAGGTGAAGGCATATAATGAAAAATATCAGTCTTTGAATCCACAATATGAAGAAATTATGAAACGTCTTGGTGATCAGATTAGCGTAATCCAGGATCTCGAAACACGATTACCTGATAGTTTGGATTCTAAGGATTGGACTAAATATGGATTAGAGTTTTTGGATTCTAAGGTTAAATCATTCAAGAATACAGATGAAGTTTATTGTGCCCAAGGCATGAACAAACCAGACTCTTTTAACTATAATCTATATCAACAGAACCTTGAAAATTTGAATAGTGTTACTGCCGAATACAACAAAAGAAAAACCGAGGTTGATTCTGCTACAGAAGTTTATAATTCTATTATCGCAGAAAGAAATGCTGTTCAATCTCAGTTAGCTATGGATAAATGGTTTACTAAGGATGAATGGAAAACACTTGATTCTTATGTTGTAGAAGAAACATATAGTAATGATAACTATATCACCACAGATAATACAACAGACACAGAAAGATTTGATATTGAGCGACAGTTATATGATGTTGCATGGAAGGATTTATCTAAGAAATGTAGACCACAATATCAATACTCTTCTACTCTTTCTAATGTTCTTACTATTCCACAATTCAAAGGATTCTTGAAATATTTCCAACTTGGCAATTTCATAAGGATGGCTACCGATTACGATACCGTTATTAAACTGAGACTGATTAGTTTTACTGTTGATTATAACGATACAGGTAAAATTGACGTGACATTTTCTGATGCTATTCGAGTACATGATATATATGAAGATGCATCTAGTATTCAAGCGCAAGCTAATTCGGCTGCTATGAGTTTTCAATTCAATAAAGACCAATACGATAAGTCTGTAAATCAAAGTAATTTTGTCGAAGAAATGCGGAAATATGGATTGGATGTTGCAACTGTCCAAATTCATAATGCATCAAATCAGAGTCAAGTTTGGGATGAAACTGGTATGACATTTAGGATGTGGAATAATGAGCGCAATGACTTCGATCCTGAACAGATTAAGATTATTAATAATATGATGGCTTTTACAGATAGTGATGGACAAGTCAGAATGGCTATCGGAAAGATTCCAATAGACAAAAATGACAATACTGCCTTTGGATTTAATGCAGAAGTTTTGTTTGGTAAAGCAATTTTTGGCGAAAATCTTACTATCCAGAATGACTCTGGCAAGTTTTTATTTGATAATAATGGATTCTCTGCTACAAGTGGAAATAATTCAGTAATAATCAATCCTGATAAATCGGGTGAGTTGTTTTCAATATATAAAGGATCGAGTAGGCAATTTTATGTCGATGCAGATGGTAATGTACACTTTACAGGAGATTTAAGTGGTGCTACAGGTACGTTTAGTGGTCTTATTAGTGGTGGAAGTATTAACATCGGTAATGGAACGTTTATGGTTGATAAAGATGGTAATTTGACCGCAAACAAAGGTACATTTAGTGGAGATATTATTGGTGGAAGCATCAATATAAACAATGGCAATTTTCTTGTAGACAAATATGGAAATATGAAAGCAAATGCAGGGTTAATTGGTGACTGGGGAATCACAAATGGATATTTGTGGTATGACGGTAGCTATGGAACAAGTATAATATCTCCAAGCTTAATACAGTTACTATCTAACGGAAGTAATAGCGGAACAATAATAAGCAATAATAGTATATTCTCTAATTCTATGAATTGTAATTATATAAATGGTTCTAACGAATTAAATATTCGATCAAATGTTATCAATCTAAATGGAACAATTTTTGCAAATGGCGAACAACTTATCACTTCTTCTTCACTTCCTAAAAGTACAGAAGGCATTGAAGCATCTTATTCTAGTGCGATAGGAACATATGGTGTGGGGGCTAGACTTATTATTTTTTCGAATTGTAAGTCTGGTATTTTAACAGGAGCGACAGCAGACTATGTACAGACATATGTTAATGAATATGTTGCAGTTAAATTAAGTGATATATATAGAAAATTTGATAATTATGTTACGTCTTCAAGATTGAGTAACTATGCAACAAAATCATGGTGTAACAGTACATTTAAAAAGAAGTAAAGAAAGGGCTTAGTATGGAACAAGAACAAAATAACACACAAGAACAGGAAGTTGTTTCTTATTCAAAAGATAAGATTCAGCTTCTTTTTAATATACTGAACTCTATGAGTTTTACAGGGATTCAGCAAGCACAGGGAATTGCACAGATTAGTGTAATTCTGAACAATCCAATTGTAAAGGACAAAACAAAAAATGTAACAAAGGAGTCACAAGAATAATGAGGTAATCAAATGTCATGCGAAGTATTTAATAATTCAGACTTTGGTATGATTGAAGGATCACAACAGACAATTACGCTAGATTTATATACAATTCTTGGAGAAGAATTTAAAAATGTAGCAATAGAATCTGTTGAATGGCGAATGAGTAGCTACGGAGAAACAGAATGTTTGGCATCTAAAACTTCAACAGATAGTCCAGATGAAGTCAAATGTGAGGAAAATGTAATTACTATTACTCTTCTACCATCAGACACTATGAACTTATTTGGGAAATTCACACATCAAATCATAATTCGAGATATTCACAGTTCTATCTTTGTTGCTGATCTCGGCAAAATTTCAATCAAACCTTTAATCAAATAATTAAAAATAAGGAGGAAAGCTATTATGGCAATGACCACATATTTAAAAAATAAAACACTTGATAATCAGTTCAGAGGAGAAAGTTATACTCCACCAAGCATTATTTACGTTGCGTTGAGTAAATCAGCTCCTGCAAGTAATGGATCAAATTGTACTGAACCAGACGCAGCAAGTTATAAACGATTAGCCATTTCTTCTAATTCCGTAAATTGGAGTGCAGCTAATGGTGGAAGTATTTCAAATTCTAGTACACTTCGTTTTGCTGAAGCAGAAGAATCATGGACAACACAAGCCGCACCAATTACTCACTGGGCTATGTTCGATCAAGAAACTGGTGGCAATATGCTTTTTTATGGACAGCTTACTAAAACACAGGAAGTTCCAAGAGGTGCAATTTTAGAGTTTCCTGAGAATGGATTGACCACCACTATTCTTGATAATTAAAAAAGATGTGAGGCAATAATATGAGAAGTAATTACCATAGCATCAAGGCTATTATAAATAATTCACATGGTTATTCTGAGATGATACATGGAATTACTGCTTATACTCAAGGATTATTTAGGGCGAATGTTATTAAAATCAAAAATACAGTTGTAACAAAGTTAAGACTCGGATTAAAAACAAAACCCAATGTTATAAAAATCTCAACAAAAACTGTTGATACATCTCTTAAAATTTATCCTAAGATAACAGAAAACAATATCATTGTAAAGAATAACTTCTTAAACAAACTGATGGTAAAATTACATCCATCAGAATCAAATCTAAAAATCGTAAACACTTTCTGGATCTATATTGCCAAAATTTCCGAGATAATTAATGAAGTAAAAATTAAAAACGATGTAAAACATAATGTTGCTATTCCTGAGAAAGTGAAAGATAATTCTATCATTTTCGATGGAGTGGCTAACACTTCTGTTAGCAGTGTACTCCGTATCGCAAATAATGATATTTCAATTGAGAATCCACCTGTAAATTCAGCAGCTTGGTATTTTTTAAAGTTAGGAAATTTATCTGGTACTTTAGGCGAAATCCCAAATGAATCAATAGAAACTTTGGGAAGAAAGAAAGCAATTTAATGAAAGGAGAATTAAATGTCTGAAATATTACAGAATACTGGTGTAACATTGTGGTCTATTAGAGATGATTATGATGAATTACAGACAAATGTGTTTGAAGCCTTAACTGGTACTGGTGGCAAAAGTAACATTCGGCTGATTGACGAAGCTATTGGAAATATTAATAGCAAGCTAAATGGATATTATTTTGAATACTCAGATGATAGATTATATATTTGTAAGAAAGGCGAAAATGAGAATATAAAAAGATATCCTGTTACTCTCAATGATAACAATGGACGTATTGCATCCAAAGTAGATGGAAGCACAATTACTATTGATGAGAATGGTATTGTCAGAGGATTGCCTGTTGATGATGCTCTCTCTTCTATCTCAACAAATCCAATTCAGAATAAAGTCGTAAAGGCAAAAGTTGATGAAATTGAGAAAAATGTGTCAAAGAATACAGAAGATATTTCAAAAAATGGCACAAATATCTCAAACAATACACAAAAAATCACTTCACTTGAAACAGCGTTTTCTTCGGAAAAAACACGAGCAGAAATTGTGGAAAATCAACTAAAAACAGACCTTGAAAATGGAAAAAAGGTTTGGGATGACAAATATACCAAATCTGAGGTAGATAACAAGTTTTCTACTTTCGAAACCAATATCGAATGGAAAGATGCTGTTAGTACTTTTGATGACATTGCAACTACATATCCTGCTCCAAATGACGGATGGACGGTTAATGTAAAAGACACTGATTATACATATCGTTATAATGGTACTAAATGGGTTGCAATTTCTGCTAACGCCATTCCAAAGGCTACAAATGAAGTCGATGGACTTATGACAAAGGAATACGCAAAGAAGTTAGATGGACTGACAAAATATACACCTGACGGTACTACTATCACTGCTGACGAAGACGGAACTCTTCATGGTGCAGACACAATTCAAGTTGACGGAATCACAATCACAAGAGACGATGCTACAAAAGTAATTGCCCTAGCTAAAACATTGCAAGATAAAATAGCCTTGGTTGATAATAAGATTGATAAAGCTAATGTTGCAAATAATCTTACTACAACCGAGGCTAATTTTGTATTGGATGCAAGACAGGGCAAGGCTTTACAGGATCAATTAACTTCTTTAAACGGCAGTTTAAATATAGTGACTATTGAGGTGGAAAGGGCATCTTCAAAAGCTATATACACATCATATGGATTTTTCCGTATTGGGCATATCGGGTGGTATAATATATGGCTCACGTATTCTGGAATACAAGAACAAGAAAAATTTGAAGAAGTCATATTCAAATTTCCAGGGAACGTGTCTATCAGATATATAACAGGAGGTGGCTGTTCTACTTATGGAGAAACCACACACGGAAATATTGATAGCCTTATATATAGTACGGAACATACTCTTTCTGTCAGGGTTGCTGGTGCAATAAGTACACAAACTTTTACCATATATGCGACTGGAATGTTTTTGATTAACTAAGAAAGTAAAGTACCTGCAACGACATACCAAGCAGTCCAAGCACCTGCATTTTTTGATCGCATATACATCCTTGGTGTTTTGCTTCCACTAACCTGTTCTTCATTCGGAGCAATCAATAACTGAAAAGCAAAATCGTTATTACCAATCCAACTTATATTTAATCCGTAAAAGTTAACTCCGCTTTTTGGAGAATTTTTACATCCTAAGACTTCCATAAAGTAATTTCCGATTACATCATTGAGGTCACTTGTTTGGTTGACTACAATCGGTATGAATCCAAATTTAGAGGATAGGGCTGCAAATTCACTTTCAATTTTTTTACTGGTTAGAATTTGAGTCCCTAAAATCGATCCATACAACTCGTTAAAAGCCACATATGCTCTTGGAAAATATTTGTTCTCACTTAACGGTGCTTGCATCCAAGCGCCATAAATGTCATGCGAAAAATATTGCGCATCAGCTTTATTATTTAAACTGCCGTTTAGACAAAATCATCGAATATACGTTCGTATATTTATA
>ERZ1034915.561-NODE-561-length-24451-cov-13.242745_pt1 | contig 24451 bp, 26 predicted proteins | sample MGYA00520592_ERZ1034915 | MGnify/ENA primary metagenome ERZ1034915 (study PRJEB33766, sample SAMN09781787) | gut metagenome | biome: gut microbiome | host: Homo sapiens | place: Madagascar | study: EMG produced TPA metagenomics assembly of the PRJNA485056 data... | reverse complement strand
TTTGAAAACCAGAACCTCGCTTAGGCCTGTGTCCATATTACGTGGGTAGGATCAAGTCTACTGTTCAAATGCTCCCGCTGGTCATATTATATCCCCTACCATTGAGCGCTTCCTCTTCTCGGTTTTTGAGAATTTTGTTTTTCTTTATCTGAACTCGAAAAAGATCTGACTTTACGGATATTTGCCACCTCCACAGACGGTTCTTCAAGAATATTTATTCTTGTATTACCAAGATCGTACTGAAACAATTTTCTTAATTTTGTTTCATGAGGATAAAGCTCTTCTGCCTCATCCTTATGTTTCGACACTGCAGAAATATCGCAATGACTTCTCCCAAAAATAATATTAAACTCCCCTCCATCACCCCCCTGAAAACCTCTTGCATTGTTTACATTTCGGGATGTTGATAAATATCCTTTGACAATTCCAATTTCACCTTCCTTAAGATCAGATAGATTAGTTTTTCTCGGAACCCCTCGAAATGTTTTTAACAAAAAACCGTCATTAGGATTCTTAGAAAATATTTCATCCAACCCTTTTTTTATTTCCCACATTTTCTTATCCAATGGCAAACCACGCCTGAGCGCATCATTTAATTCTTTATATTCAGACCCAGTATATCTTTTAAGAGCATCAATTGTCTTTTCACTATATAAATTAGCATGTTCATTTAAGTTTTTATATCTACCTCCAGTATTTTTTTGAAAATTATTCATTGTTTTTTTACTATAAACATTAACATGCTCACTTGAGTTATTAGTTGGGGTATTAGTTGCTGCAGGAGGGGATGGTATATTTTCATTACAAGTGTTACCCACAAAACCATGCCCGTATTTAATAACATATTCATCAAGCGATTTTTTAGAGAAAGATGTATAGTAGCAAGTATCCTTAAGAATTAAAAGGAATTTAGCCATTTCGTGGCATTTAGGTTTATTTGTATTGTTAATTGTTTTTGAAATCCTCTTAATATCTCTTTTTAGATATTTGTCAATATAACTAATATTTCCACTCTGGTATTTTCGAGATATTTCCTTCATCTCATTACCAGAAACATGTAATCCCAGCATTCTTCTAATATGAACTGAATTAATTATAGGCATACCATCTCCTTTTTATTCACCTGAAAAACCTATCACTTTATGCGGAAAACATTTTCAATCTATAGTTCACTTTTTCTTCGGGAGGCTCTATTGACGAAATCATTTAATATATTTATGATTTGCGTTTATATATTATTATGCTTGATAATTAAATGCAGATTATAAAACAATTCTGTTGATAACAGGATGCACAACATAAGCCCCCTTGCCCTTTAAGAATACAAATACTGAACAATATCCCAATATCCATGAAGAAGCTTTTTTATTTTTTGAAAAATCCCTAACGACAAACAGGATTATCTGAAAGAAAGAAATTTACATGTTGAATTCAATAAACTTCTTAAACAAGAAAAACATCTAATAAACCTTTCTTCATCTCAGTTACTGGAAATAGTACATACACTGCAACATACAACACAAAGACAAACCATGGTGTGAAAGAAATATCACACCATGATATTTCTTAATACATTAACAGCAAACAACAAAAAATTTCTCTTTATTCACGATACAGTTCACAGATAGGATACTCCTGCTTATTCACAAAATTTTCCAGGTGCGCAATGATAGCATGAACATTCGACAAGTCAGTAACGGTGTCCATGAGCAAAAGGGCATTATCATTCTCCAAATACACCAGATTACCAGTATTTTCCATTGCCATCTCATGATTAAACACCATGATCTTTTTCCAGAAAGAGTTGTCCGGTTCAGAAGGTAATGCATCCAGTAATAAACCTGTCAGCAACCATGTATCATTCTTCCATACCTGAAATGAAACAAACAAATTCTCATCAAACTGTAAGGCACACTGTCCCTCTTCGTCAAAATCTAACGGTAATCCAAGGATTTCACCAATTTCCGAAATAATTCGCTCATGCTGATACATTATAACAACTTTTACTTATTCACAATTACAATAAAAATACGTCACGGTGGTATTTACTCCATGACAACGGATTCAGAAATAATGTTTTTTATTCCCGGAAAGTTTTTCAACTATACGCGTTATGCATTTCCTTTAACGCCGAATCGCTCTAAATTCATTCACCACCCTCCCCCAGTGTCTAGCGGTTTCAGCCATAACCTGTGTCTGCGCCCCCACACCGGCATTACCATGTAAAGGTGTTGCCCTTACCTCAGTTATAAAATTAGCAACCTCATTACGAAATTTATTTATATCAATATCGTGTATATTTTTTTGATAAAATTCATCTGATAGTTTGTTTACAAAATCATATACTGTTTCATTTTTTTTATCTCTGTTCATCCCTTGACAAAGTTTGTCCATTTTAGCTATAAAATACTTATTTCCTAACACCATATGATTTATAGAGCTTTGTGCACAAGAAGAGCTTAGAGAAAGATTATAATGGTTTGAAATGGAAGTAAAAATTTGCTCACACTCATGAGCACTAACATTACATTGGTTAACTTTGCAAAAGTTATCAATTTCCTGATTCACAACTCGGGAGAGGTAAACTTTTTTCTCATCATTTTTCCAAGCCTGCATCTCATTCTTTCCTTTTATATTATTTAAAAGATTTGAATTTATCCTTTTTGAGGATATCTTTATCTCCCGAGCATCTATTGTGTGACCAATGAATTTTTGATCTTTATCTGTTCTAAAAAGATTAAATAATTTAGAAAAGTTACTCCTTTGTATTTTTTGACCTTTTTCTGCTGATACCTGTGTATGTTGATGTAAACGTAGAAAACCAACGGCTTTATTAGAGTTTATGATCATATTTCACTCCAAAAACATAAATATCTAAAAATATTAACACTCATAAAACCTAAACCACAGATTAGGTTCTTTCAGACATTTTGTTGATTGACAAACGTTCAATAAATCACTGAAATCTCCTAATTATGCCAAGATAAAATACATTATTTTAAAACCATTTTGTTGACAAACTTACTTAAGATATTTAAATTGTTATAAAATCAATCGCAATTAGCATAGCAACCATTTATGAATTATAAAACCATTTTATTCATTACTCTACTGATAACAGGTTGTAATAATAACATTTCGACACATACACCTCCTGTCACGAATACAATTGCATCTATTCCAAATAAAAAGACAGAACAACACTCCAACCTTTATAAAGAGGCACATTCATTCTTTGAAAGACATCCAGATTACGAACGGGATTATCTGAAAGAAAGAATTTTATATGCTGAATTCAACAAATTACTTAAACAAGAAAGATATCTCAATCTTTCTTTATATCAGTTACTGGAAATAGCACACAACAATATACAGCAATAAAACAAACTATGGTGTAACACAAATGTTACACCATATCAATTATTAACACATCAGCAACAAAAACATTATTCACGATGTAGTTCACATATAATATATTCCTGTTTATTCACAAAATTTTCCAAATGCGCAATGATAGCATGAGCATTCGACAGGTCAGCAACAGTGTCCACAAGGAAAATGGCATTATCATTCTCCGAATATACTAGGTTACCAGCATTTTCCATTGCCATCTCATGATTAAACACCATGATCTTTTTCCAGAAAGAGTTGTCCGGTTCAGAAGGTAATGCATCCAGTAATAAACCTGTCAGCAACCATGTATCATTCTTCCATACCTGAAATGAAACAAACAAATTCTCATCAAACTGTAAGGCACACTGTCCCTCTTCGTCAAAATCTAACGGTAATCCAAGGATTTCACCAATTTCCGAAATAATTCGCTCATGCTGATACATTATAACAACTTTTACTTATTCACAATTACAATAAAAATACGTCACGGTGGTATTTACTCCATGACAACGGATTCAGAAATAATGTTTTTTATTCCCGGAAAGTTTTTCAACTATACGCGTTATGCATTTCCTTTAACGCCGAATCGCTCTAAATTCATTCACCACCCTCCCCCAGTGTCTAGCGGTTTCAGTCGTAACATTTGTCTGTCCTCTCTCTCCTGTATTATTAGGCTTGATTGTTTCCGACAAAGTTGAACTTACTTTATTATTCTGCCCGTTCTTTATATTCTGAAACAGCAGCTCAAGATCACCAGCGACTCGCCTTATCACTTCAGCAGCCTTCTCTAAATCATCCTGTGAGGCGTTTTGTATCCACTGTACAGAGCTTCCTTCAGTGGTTGTGTATGTCCCAAACTGAGAAAAAGGAATATTTCCAACCCGTATATCCAGAAGTGTCTCAACAGCTTTAGTAATATCAGCATTACCAGAAAACTGAGCGACACCATGTGCGGCCGTCATCAATGAGCGTAGACAGCCATTACCTGTAGCCAGGGTTTCAATGTTTTTTAATTCACTGCCTGTTATCATTTTTACCTTCTAAGCAAACAGACCCTGCTGATTCAGGCTAGTATCATAAGCGATTTTGGTAAATTCGCTCGCCTTATCAGACAATGACAGTTTTTGCTCTTTTTTATCGCCCCCAGCCTTCACTTTTTCGGCGTTATGGATGATTTGTCTAACCATTCGCCGGGTAAGTGGTTTGCTGGCTATGTCCTGCATGACCTGCTGTGAAAAAGAATCACCATATACCTGCTTTAAACTCTCCTTAAACGTTCTCCTGGTGTAGTAGTCCTCTCTTGCAGCAGCATTCCTGCGTTCCTGTACACTTTCCGTATTTCGGAGTAAAGGCAGCTTTCCAAGACGGGTGAGTATACGCGAGCCCAATTTTTCACTTCCCACCGTTTGGGCTCCTGAGTCTGAAGCTTTAATATAAAGCCGGGCATGACCAGAACCACGGACACCAGAAAACTCAGACAAGGGAATAGAGTTCATATTTCCTCCAGATAAGTATTAAACCATCTTTTCTATGCTTGTGAATTTATCTGTATATATTATTTAACTGCATCATGATGTTCTGGTTTATTAATTAAATTCTGACAATATTCTATAAATAATATCAACGCATCTCGGGAAAGGCAATGACAGTCCTGATTTACCCTTGGTATATTTTTCATAAGTATCCGCCGGGTACCCGCTTCCGTAAATTCAACAGGGGAAAATTCAGCAATATTTCCCCCACAACGAAATATAATATTTGAACCCGTATGATATCTGATATCAATCCCCGCCCCCCTGTCTCCGATTATCCTGGATATCACCTCGGAATATCCTGTTTTCATAGCTTCTGGAAAAATAATACTGACCGTAACGTCAGAATTGATGTCCCTGCTCATCCACTCATCAAACACCAGTAAAAGTGTTTCAGGATGGTTTACTGACGTTGCCAGCATTTCCCTGACCTGTTTTTCAAGACACTGCTGCCAGTATTCCAGAGTAAGATTGCTGTCTGACAGATAAGTGACCACCTGTTTCAGGGCATATAAAATCCCCTGTTGAAACCCATCTCTGTGGGCCTGCTCATGTAAGACTTGCGCTTCTTTCTGCGCATCTTTTATCAGTTGTTTTGCCCGCTTACGGGCCTGTTGTTCCAGCCGTCCTAGAGAAAGTTTTTTCTCCAGGGTGTTACGCTTAATCAGTACACCACCGAGTAGAGGCTGCTGAGAAGTGTTTATCGGGATATTTCTGGGCATGTTGTAAGGTCAATAGCAACATTAACGGATCCACTGGCGGAGATGACAACGTACATTCAGCCTGTGGCGGAAAAAGTAATGAAACACGCTGTGTCAGAAATTGCGGAAGATGGCGGATACTGCCTTGTAACAGGCTGTATCCGGTGCAAAGTACCCCGTCTGGCTCTGCCAGCAGTATTCCGGAAGGTATCGTAACAGGTAAACTGGCCTGTAAAAAAAGGCGAGCCCATTCCGGTAGCCTGAGAAGCTTTCCTTGCCAGGCCAACTCTCCTCGCCGGGCACTGCAACCAAGCAGAAAAGCCACCTGAACCAGCAAATCCCACTGGCACAATAAATGTTGTACCAGTGGTTCCCGAAGTACGTAGCGGCTTTCAGTGGAACAGATATCCAGTCGTCCTGCTCTGATCAACAACTCATTAACCGCAGCCCGCTGAGCGGGCTGCGCAATCAGTTCCGGCACGATCCTAATACGTTCTGGATGAATATACGAAAGGGGATCATATATCACCCGTTGCAGTTGTGCTGACAGCAAAGAGCTAATCATGACGCCCCCCTTTTCTCCAGAATGACTTCCTGCTCAGCAGTCCTCTTCCCTGGCAGCAGAACAACCACACAACCATACCAATGGTCACTACTGAAGCCACCACCACAGCCAACACTCCAGCACTGATATCTTGCCTGCTGGAGCGAGAGGCAGACACTCTGAATTCATCCTCTCTGCGCTCCGACAAAACGACGGAAATATTATCGTATTCCACATTCGCAAAACTATTCTTAAGGAATCTCTTGATATCGCTTATCTGAAGCCCAAGTGGCGTACCACGTTCATAAACAGCCAGTGCAGATAAGTGAACTGGTACGGAAGGACGTCCGCTCTCTCCGGCATCAATATCATAACTGATATGAACACGAGCAGAAATGATGCCCGGAAGGGTCTGCAACGATTGCTCCAGGCGCTGTTCAATAGCGGAATAGAGCCTGGCCTTCTCTGCCCGAGGAGAAGAAACCAGCGCGTCTGCAGGAAACATTTGCGCAATTTCAACTCTCGGACGAGGCGGTAATTCATAGACCTTAACCCAGTATACTGCCGCAGTAAAATCAGGTTCTGCAACCGTAACAGAAAATCCCTTTTTTCCGTTATCAATTTTATCTGCTCTGATATTATGCTGCTGTAACAGGGAAATAACCTCATTCGCCTGGTACTGATCCAGCTCCTGGAGCAGATTTTTTTCCTTACAGCCACTCAGACATGTCAACACCAGTAAAAAAAATAAATACCGCAGGATCATGAGCGCAATAAGGTTTCCACTGCTCCTGTACATTTTCGTGTTAATGTGCTGATAAGGGATACTTCCAGATTATAATTTGCGGTCCGGACCTGCAGAGCATACAACTCGGCAGGATCTGTTACTCCGCCAGGCTGTTCTATCTTCTGCAAAACCGCCATTTTTTCTGTCTCTGCATGAGCAGTTGCACCTGCAAACGCCTGTATCAACCTGTCATCCAGAGAGATAACACCGGTTCCGTTACTCTCCGAATCCCACAAATCGGGCGTTGTTTTCGGAACAAAAATTGCGTTAATCATCTGGTTTATCACTCCTGTTAGCGGAAGTTCTGAATAATTGCTGCACCGATATCTTTAAAGACTTTTACCGTATTTGACTGCGCATTTCTGTATAAATTATATTCTGAAAGTTTACTCTGATACGCTGCCAGCAATGCCGGATCTGAGGGGCTTTTTGATAACTTGTCCAATGATTCCGTTACCTGTGACTGCAAATCACTGACACCAGTATCAAATGTGTTTGATACCCCATCAAGATATCCTGACCATGAAATATTCTGCATTTTTATCTCCTTCTTTTATAATTTACTGAGGATTTATAAAACTCCAGACATCCGGAGCATCTTTCATATACATATATTTTCCGTAAAGAAAAGAATTTTCTTTACTCCTGTCATTTATAAGTTCAATTCCAAATTGTACATATCGCTCCCCCCACTTCTGATTATATTGTTTAATAAACTCACGGGCCCGGAAAATCTCTGTGTCATTGAGCTCACCTGATATCATAAATGTCAGGTTCGTTCCTGTGCCTTTACGGTAAAAAGGAATGTTTCTGTGTTTCAGCCCCTCTTCAGCCTGTGATAATGCCGTTTCATCACTGACAGGAACAATGTCAACGGTGCGGGCATAAGGCAGCAATGCCATTAAGTTTTCGGTCAGATGTTTATGTAGAGAAGCATTCAGATCTGTACGCTGACGACTCACCCAGAGCCGCGGCTTTTCCGGATTATCCAGATGTAACCGATAATAGGCCAGCGTCGGATAATGGCTATCAAACCACGTTGCGATACGTTTGTTTTCTGTATCTGCATCAATAACCAGTGCAGAATCACCATACCCTTCCCGGACTGCGACCTGACGGGCCCATAGGCGATCCTGCTCATTCCTGGCAAAAATGTAATACAGATGTTTTTTTCCCGGCAGGATCTTAAAACGGTGTTGTTCGTCCCCCAACAGGGCATTCAACTCCGCGGTCCTGTGCTGCGGCGTATTCCATAACCGTATCGCACCCGATATAGCCACTGCCAGCACAAGCAGACACATTCCCGAAACCAGATATCCCCGGCGTTTCTTCCCCTTTTTTCCGTCCCTGTTTTCCGGATATAACAGAATCGCCGTACTCCAGACCTCGCCACGGGCACGAACGGCAATCACCAGCTCGCCAACTCTTACCGGTGTGTTGCAGTCAACATAACGGGTATGGCGCCCGGTGTCACGAAGCTCATGAAGCGCGATCCGCTTGTCACTGGGATTATTATTATCAGTCGTAATTTCAAAATTAACTCCCCCCTGTTCAAGGGGAATATAAACAGTATCGTCGGGAAATACCGGAAAAAAATCCTCTTCTGCCACCGCAGAATGTTTTCCGACAATGAATAATATTTTTCCAGCCTGTAATGGGTATTCGCACCCCATAAGGGGGCCGTTTAGTATTCTGATCACATACGGCTGAAAATCAGATACATTATCCTCTGTGCCTGCCATACTAAATATAACTTTTAAAATTCACTGTTACATAAAACAAAACACCAGGAACACAGAGCAGTGCATCATTCGTTTATCGTTGTAGGAAACTCTTCGCGGCTTCCATACAACTGCTGATTGTACTGCTCAGTACTTTAACCAGGTTATCGTATAATGAATTGGCGTTGCTGTATTTCTGTGTCAGTGTCTGTAAGGTCGTCTTCATATTCTCTTCCTGGGCCTTAAAGCCTGACTGCCATGCCTGGTATTTCGCGTTATCCATTTCCAGTTTTGAATCATCGCCCGGTCTCCCCAGCCCGTTAAGATCGTCCACCATTTTCTGTACTGGCGTCAGATCAACAAGAACAACATACCCTGTGCCGACCGGCTTCAGACAGGTTTCCGGCAGGTTCAGCTCTTCAAGCCACTGCCTCGCTTCCGTTTCCGTTGCGCCGATCAGGGTACCGCCTGACTGTGCAGGAAACAGTACGGTCTTTTCACTGGGGCTCCCGTATTCCTGAAGCAACTGGTTTAACGCCTGCATCAGGGACGTCACGTCGAGCTTCACGTTATTTCCGTCCTTCCCGGGCAGTAACCACCCACCCAGAGCAGACAGAATATTGCTGTAATTCTGATAAAAACGGGTATAAACCGCCACCACGTTTTCATAAACGCCCAGATAATGTTCACCGGTCGCAGAAATTTTATCCGTCACCATCTCCCACAGTTCGGCGTCTGACAGATCGACACCTGACGGTGCCTGACGCACATGTGCCAGCATATAAAACCCGGAAACAGAAAAAAGCTCCGATAACGCCTGTTTTTGCCCTGCCGACAGGGGAATGCCAGCAGCAGCCAGAGCCTTCAGACGACCAACATACTGATGCCTTTCAAGAAGGCGCTCATCGTTATCCTGCGGCACCAGTAGCATTTTACCGACCAGCGGTTCCCTGTTGTTCTCCTCCCTGTCTGGACGGTACTCTGAAGGTGCCATCCCTCTTTCCCGGTTTTCCTTTTCCGGCAGCTTCACGCTAATGCCGGTATGAGCGGCGACCTGATGATTTCTGACAGTAAACATAACTCCTCCATAGCACCGGTTGTGCGGACAACCGCCCACTCACCCGGCATTCTCTCGCTCAGGCCCGAATATTTCCGGCTACTGCAGCCATGGATGTCATTTTCGACTGGCTGATACTTTCCATAATTTTTAATATTTCCTGGATCAAGCTGTTTGCCTTACGCGCACTTTCCCGGACATCATCAGATGCAGTGCCAGCGACCCGATTACTGGCCTGGCTAATCTGCTGCTCTGAACGCTCAAGGGTTGCGGCATATTGTCCGGAGCCTCCAGCGATATTGCCTACAGCCGTCGAATTCTGCATAATTGCGTTCCCTGTCATTTCCTGGCGACGAGCATTAAAAGCGAGATTATCCTTTATATTTTGGCCAGTCCCTTTCACGTCATTAGTCAATGTCATCTTCGCGGTATTCTGCCGCAGGGCAAGTTTCTCGTTCTTCAGCCCGAGCTTAGCGCCAACACCTGTCAGCCCCAACTGAAGCACACTCTGAGATATATTACCAGCCAACATCCCTATCCCTTCCCGCTTCATTGAGTCCGCCATATTTTTCGCGGCATCAAAACTGACCAGCGACAGTTTACCTGCCAGTCGGGTATCGGCCTGATTCAGCGACAACATCAACATACTGGCCGCTACCAGTAAAGCTATGGCGCCGGAGGACAGGTTGCTGATATCAAAAAAATCCTCTTTTCCCGCCTGTTTTTCCTCCATACAACGCTGTATTTCCTCATTGGCTTTCTTAATGAATTCCTTTTCAACAGAACTCAGCAACACCGTATCCTCTCCTGCATTTTTCAGAAAACTGGCGGCGTCACGCATTTTCCTCACTGAGAGGTCCCCTGCTGGCGGTACAAGAACCGGATCTGAAGCAGATGCTCCCCTCCCCTCCTCCGTCATTCCTGGGGCAGACAGGATCTCGTTCACACTGGCAAACCGCAAGCCTGGCTGTGTGAGGGACTGAACCAGCATCTGAGACGTGTTCACAGATGGATTCATACCTGAGTTAACGGTAAACATCATTATTCTCCCTTTTTATATTGAACATTTCACGCACGGATCTGGCGCAGAACAAAACGTGATGTATCTGAATGCTGACGGATAACAGATGACAATGTTTTCTGGAGTTCCAAGGCCATTTTGTTGTTATCTTCAAAAATATCCACGGCTTGCTTAAGCCACTGCCGGAGTTGTTCGCTGGAAAAACGGGACAGGGTAAAGTCGGCAAACGCATCACTGGCTTTCTTCAGAAACACACCTTCAGCAACCGTTGCTCCTGGCTGGGCTGCAGTATTGGCGCCACTGACACCCAGTACGGTTTTATTTAAAAGAACAGCCCTGCTACCCGAAACACCTGCGAGGCGTTGTATGCCATGAGACAGGATCTGATTGCCATTTCTCATTACGTGCTTCAGGACATCAGGCAGCAATTTTTTAACAGCCTCATCCATCATTTTTTTCAGTACATGCCCCAACTTTGAGACTGCGCCTTTTCCCAGAATAGCCACGCCCGCAATGACAACCACCGACGTAACGGCAGCTAAAATAGCGCTCAAGATGTTTCCCACCATCTCTGCTGATGCCTTGTCAACTCCGAATCCTTCCAGGATTTTTGCCACAGCCTTTCCAATGATATCCATCAACGGTTTCAGCACATGCTGGATCACTGGATTCAGCGCTTCCTGAATAAATGAGGTCCCTGTAGCAGCTTTCACAATCCCGTCAGTCAGGATAAGCGCCAGGCTGGCGGCAGCGAGTCCCAGCGCCGCCCCTCCTGTAAAGGCCGCCGCAACAACACTGGCAACAGTGAGCAATGCACCAACCACCTTGCCGACACCCCCCATCGTACGATTCAGGACTTCGGCTTTTCGTGTTTCCTCCTGATACTCTTCAGACTTCTTCAGCATTTCTTCCTGCCTGCTCTCCTGGAGAGTGCGGAATAATGCCATGTCATTTTTCAGACTTTCTTCGTTGTTTTTCCCGACCAGTTCAATAAATATCGAAAGCAGCATGGTAAAACGGGCAATGCTGTTGAGATTATCGGTCTGGTACCGTTCCGCCCGGCCTCCGGTCAGAAAAACCCCCTGTATCTGAGAGGCGATGCCGTCCAGTTTTTCTGTTTTCTGCCTGGCACTATTGTGAGCCACCTCTGCTGCATTTAATGCCTTCTCCTGATTGCTCCGAAGGGACGACAGTTCGTTTCGCAGCGTATCAATCTCCTGTTTCAGCGATACATAATCAGGCGCACCAGGAGCCAGACCATCAAGCTTTGCCTCCGCGCGCTCAAGCTTTCCGGCACAGTCATGGTAAGCAGCCTGTGCGGCCGCCAGGCTGTCCAGCGCCGTTTTATACACATCCATCGCTGACTGAGCCTCTTCAGACGCTGTCTGGAAGGCGCCGGAAAGCTGCTCACGCTGCTGTTGCTGCGACGCTATCACGGCCAGGCGGTTTTCCAGTCGACTGGCCAGTTGTGAAACGGAGTTATCCCCCATCAGCGTTGCCAGCCGTCCCAGCAGCAGGGTTAACCGACCTTCAGCATTCAGCGTCTCCTGTATTTCTACCGCAGGCGCCCGTAAGGGGACAAACATCGGATCGTTATCCGCAGTTCCGTCGTTTTTCTTTACTGTCAGTGGTGTGTCCAGGAGCGCTTTCAGCGCCTTATCTGCTGCATGCAAAAAGCGATTATCCTTCTGAACATGTTCAGACGCGGCACTGACCAGTGATGCAAGACGCTCTCCTGCATACGCCAGCCTGCCATGAATAACAGGATCACTCATACTTCTCTCCTTTTTTTATCGTGTCTGTCCGGTCCGGTCCGGTTTTTCGTTGATAGCTTCAAGATAAGCCCGGGCTTTTGCTTTCAGTGACTCATCACTACTTTCCTGAAGAACCAGCTCAAAGCATTGCCTTGCCTTTTCAGGCCTGTGCATCATCAACTGACACTGCCCGGTAAAGAACACGGGGCGGTGATCCTTTTTCAGTAAGGCAAACGCAACAGCATACAAATCACAGGCTTTCTGAAAATCATTTTTTCTCTGGCAGACGGCCGCATATCCCATGATGTAATCCGGATTATAAAAATCATAAACACACAGAAAGCGGAAAAAAACGGCGGCATTATCCAGATTACCATTATTATAAAAGTTATATGCATGCGCATACAAGCAATCCATGATATCCTGGGGAATAGCATATAATTCCTGTAACGTACCGCCCTCACTAATCACTTTCCAGAGCATCTCCATCACATGCTCATTACTGGCATCGTAGTCCATAATGTCTCTCCATACTGCAAGTCGAAGGTTTCATCATAAAAATACCGGCCCTACTTTTCCTCCGTATCCGGCAGGTGAGTGGCCTCCTGACTATTCATCCCCGTTGCCATACCAGCATTTTCCACCTGCTCCAGCCAGACGAGAAGACGTAAGATCTCATCCACACTCTCCAGGTTGACCACATCATAACGGCGGTGTGTTTTGAAAATCCGCCGGGCCAGCCTGATATCCACCACCACAGGAATACCGACTTTCTCAGCATACTGCCGGACGGCCAAAGCACGCTGATTCGCCTCCCGAACCGAGATTAACGGATATGGCGCTATTTCAGGCTTAAAATAGATCCCGACAGCAATATGAGTCGGGTTGGCAATAATCAGGCGGGAATTATCAATATCTGATTTTATTTGCTCAGATAAAATATCCATATGGATCTCCCGCCGGCGTGATTTAACCTCCGGATTCCCTTCCGTCTCCTTCATTTCCCGTTTCACCTCTTCCTTATCCATTTTCATGTCTTTCATCACAAGAAAGTATTCCGCAAGCGCATCCAGCAGAAGAATAATAACAGAACATCCCAAACATAAAGTAACGAGAGAAAAGAGAAGATGTCTCCAGACATCGGCAACAACAAACAGATTGCCATTAACCTGGGAAAATACCAGACGTTTATTATCAAACCAGAACAGCATGCCAGAAATAATAAAACTGCCCAAATAGAGTATCGCCTTCACAGCCTCCTTCACTGTCCGGAGGCTGAAGATTTTTTTTATTCCCTTCGTCGGATCCAGCGCGGACAGTCGGGGCTGAAGCGCCTTCGTGGCAAGAACAAACCCCGTCTGCAGTATTGAGGGTAGGGCTGAGCAAAAAAGGCACAAAGCAAGAAAGGGAAGAATAATCTTCATCCCGCTACAGAAAACCTGCTCTGTATAATCCGCAATATTGATCTGAAAATGGAAGGAAACTGCCTGCCCTAATACCTCCATCAACGACCTCAGGGAAGCAACGGACGCCAAATAAGCGGTTCCCCCAAGCGTCAGACAAGCCACAATAAAATCCCTGCTCCTGAACGACTGCCCTTTTCTGGCCGCCTCCTCCCGTCGCTTGCGGGTGGGTTTTTCGGTTTTATTGCCTGACATAAGGGATTATGTTTCTTTCTGTAACCACAGCTCAGCCACCGTGGTCGGAAACGTCAGGGTCATGACCCCGGGCGACAGCACAGGTGAAAAGTAAATCAGCAGGATAAATAATGCCAGGAGGCTTTTTACCGTCAGTGAAATGGCAAACGCATTCATCTGTGGCGCGAAACGCGACAACAGTCCCAGCATGATCTCACCCAGCAACAACACTGCAAGCACCGGACTTGCCAGTACCAGCGCCCTGGCGGTTATCTTACCGATAATCCCCAGCAACAGGGGTAATGCCGGCATACATCCCGTGGTAAGGCCACAGACCTGATAGCTGTGCCGGAGTGTCTCCAGCATCATCTGCATGCCGCCCCCCTGCAAATACACAACGGCTGAAAACAGATTCATAAACGTGGCCATTTCAGAGGTATCAACACCATTTGCCGGATCAATGCTGCTGCTCAGGGTTGCTCCCCGCTGGTTGTCAAAAATACATCCGATGGCATGGAACACCCAGAATGGCCATGACAACAAACATCCCAGCACGATCCCGATGAACGCTTCCCGGAGAAGAAGCGGCCACCCCAAAATGTTCATCACGGCTTCCCGCTCTGCAGGCCCGAAAGGAGTCATCCCCAGCACAACCAGCATAATAACGGCCGTGCGGACCACTCCGCTCAGCACACCGTTATTCAGAAAAGGGAGAATAAAGAACACTGGCGCCACTCTCGCAAACCCCAGTGCTGCCCCGGCCAGCCCGGCATGAATATCAAAAAACAGCGGATACGCCATTGTCTCAGCCTCCGGCCATCGCCAGACGCATCATGTCCCGCCCGAACGCCAGCAGGGCATCACCATACCAGCCGGACAACAGAAAAAAGCACAGGCAGATCCCCAGCAGTTTTAACCCAAACGGTAATGTCTGCTCCTGCAACTGTGTTACGGTCTGGAAAATACCGATAAGCAACCCAATTAACGTCGCAACCGCCACCGGCCAGGCAGAAAGGCACAGCACCAGATAAAGCGCTTTGTTTCCGGCGAACACTAACTCATTCATACAAAAAAAACCGGCCTGGCGCTGTCCGGCGTTACCCTTTTACCAAATCCATATACTGCATCACTAACCCCCGGGATAACAGCGTCCAGCCATCCATTGCCACAAACAGGATCAGTTTGACCGGGGTGGATATCGTGACGGGACTCATCATCATCATCCCCAGCGCCAGCAACACACTGGATATCACCAGATCCACCACCACAAACGGTAGATAGAGATAAAAACAGATTCTGAAGGCACTTTTTATTTCACTTAAGGCATAAGCTGGTAATAAAGACAGTATGGAGGTCTGCTCACCTTCCGCCGCCAGCGCCTCCTCCCGGGAAACCCGCTGATGCTGCGCATCCTCAAAAAACGCCACAAGCTCCTTATCGGAATACCGGCTCAGGTATTCACGGTAACGCCCGAGACCGTGCTCAACAAAATCACTGACGGAATCCGCATCACGAAAATTCACGCTGTTATTCTGATAATAATCCAGGGCCTGCTGTGTGACCGGATACATCACAAAGGCAGAAAGCATCAATGCCACCCCATTTAGCACCATATTTGATGGCACCTGCTGCAGCCCCAGCGCATTACGCATCATGATAAAAACCACAGAAAATTTAACAAAACAGGTCCCTGAGGCGATAATAAACGGCAGTAAGGTGGAAAAGGCCAGTAAGGCAATCAGTGAAATATCATTTTCCATTGCCGCTGCTACACACCCATTCTGTGATCTCCACCCCCAGTGAGTTATCCAGCTGCACCAGTTCCCCGTATCCGATTAAGGCCCCGTTTGCCCTGATTTCTGTCCGTTTTTCAGCCTCCGCAGGTAATGCCAGCACCTTCCCCTGATACAGCTCCTGCAGCCCGGTTAATGTTACTTGCTTTCGAAACAACACAAAATCCAGACTGACGGGCAGCTGCCCGAGATCCTGTACCACATGTTGTTCTGTTTCCTGTATATCCTGCATCTGACCCATTTCCAAAATACATTCCTCTCCTGAACGACAGAAATACCCCAGCAATTTTGTATGGCAGTGAACCTCAGACAAGGGTTCCTTAATCAGCAGGACATCCCCGCTCGCCACCCGGCCCAGCAGGCCAGCCTCAACTCGGCTACGGCCCGTCACCAGACTGAGGGACCAGCGGACACCGTCAGGCACGGAAAACATCTCTGCCGCGTCACCGACACAAACGTGCTCAAGCCATACCGGCCCCCTGTCGCTCATGACCCGCAAAAGCGGCTCTGCTGGCAACGCGTCTGCCGCCGCGATCCTGCCGATCCACAACCGCTCATAAGCCAACTCCGGCATCGGAAAACGGAATGGCACCTCACACTCCGCCAGCCACCTTGCAACCTCATTCCCGGCACCAGCGGAGATGGCCGCCCCGGCCAGCCCGGGGGCCACATACGCTAACCAGTCAGCCAGCCGGAGCCAGCCTTTCCAGGTGTGTCCGGTATCCCCCAACGGTACCCACTCACCATATGCGCCGGGCGTGTCCAGCTCAGCCGTCCATCCCTGCTTTTGCCAGAGAACCGCCGCACGGAACAATATTTGCCGGCGCTCACTGTCCCTTCTCAGTGCAAGCGACATCAGGTTTCCTCCTCATCATCGCGGTTGGGTTGATAATAATTTCGCGCCCCCTGCTCATCTGAAGCCAGATACCAGTGCCGCTGCTGCCCCGCGGGCCAGTGCGCAACCAGCCGCTGCTCAACCGTCACATCAGAGGGCTGTAACATCATGGCGCCTCCGTGTTGTGGCTGAATACAGACTGACGCCTCCCGGCCCCACGTACGGAAACGGTATACCAGGGCCTCCCCTTTCTCCGTCATTTCTGATGGCGCCTGAAATGACGGCGCCATCTCCGGAACCGGCGTCTCAGTCCGGGATCGGGTTAACGGTACTGGAGAATGTCCGGAAAACATCCCGGTCGGATGAGGGACAAGCAGGGCAGCAGGCATACCGGGGGGATCCGCCTTCTCCTTTTTTTCCCCCGCCGCGCTCTCTGCCGGGAGTAAGCCGGCGTCAGCTCCGGATGCCCCGGGATACCCTTCACGCGCGACCCCGCTCTCCTTTTCCTTTATTCGTTTACTGAGCAATGCCCGTACCTGCCCGCCATCCGCGGTCTGTCCCGGAAAATAGCGAGCCACCACCGACAGTGCTTCGGGCTGTCCCCCGCCTTTTCCCGCCTTCTCCGGCAAACAGGCCGGCGGTAAGTACCGGAAAGGCAACGGGTGTTCCCCCCCATATACCCGCTCCTCTTCCCTGCCTTTCCGCGTTTTTTTGCCGCAGTCCTTTATTTTTTTCTTCAGAAAATCCGTAAGACTTTCCACACTATCCTGTGTTGCTGACGGTATCTTTCCGGTATTACAGGGCGGTATAATGCTTTCCATTACCATTTTCTTCCTGTTCAGTTTCATCCCGCTGAAGAGCGCACCGTTGCATTTCCTTTTTCTGGCAAAGCAGCCAGCGGTCGTACGTTTCTTCTTTTCGCAAAAAATGATTCCTCTTTTTTTGTTGTTCTATGCTCTGTATTAACAGAGACTCCCTCCGGGTTTGCAGTTGCTGCGCCTGAGCCCGGAGCTCCTGTATTTTACAGCGCAGCACCGCCTGTTTTCGTAACAGTGCTCTCAGCTGCTCAGGCGAGATAACGGTGGCCTCTGTCTGGCAGGTTTTCAGCAACTGCCTGAGTCCGTCTACCTGCGCGTTCAGGGAAGCCTCTGACGCCTCCAGAACAGCATTTTCCCGGGATAACTGATGTAACCGCTGTTCACAGCGGGTCCGGAATAATTCACTGTTTTTTTTCAGGCGGCTGACCTTATGAAGTAAACTCATTCATTCCCTGCAGGGTGTTTTCAAAAGAAGAGTACTGGCTAACCGGCTGGCATAACCACTGCTCCAGTGGTCGGCGCAGCTGCATGGCGCGGTCATTTTCCGCATTTTCTCCCTGGCGGTATTCCCCCAAATCAACCAGCAGCTGAAGCTCATCCAGTCTGGTCATCAGCCTGCGTATTTCCACGGACCGTGCCTGGTGGGGAGGCGCCGTCACCTGGCTGAACACCCGACTGACGCTTCTGAGAACATCGACCGCCGGGTAATGCCCCTGCCCTGCAAGCTTCCGGCTGAGGAATATATGACCATCCAGGATCGAACAAATCTCATCCGCCATCGGATCCACCTCATCCTCCCCCTCCAGAAGCACCGTGTAAAAGGCGGTGATACTGCCTCCCGGCGTGGCCCCCGGACGCTCAAGCAGGGCCGGCAGGCTGTCAAATACCGACGCCGGATAGCCGCGCCGCGCCGGCGGCTCGCCGGCAAATAACGCCACATCGCGCAGTGCCCGGGTATACCGGGTCAGGGAGTCAATAAACAGCACAACGCGTTTTCCCTGATCGCGAAAAAACTCCGCCACGGTGGTGGCCAGCAGTGCTGCATTCCGGCGATCGACAGAGGAGTAGTCTGAGGTGGCAAACACCAGTACACACCGCGATTTTTCAGGTGACTTTTTCAGCCACTCCACAAACTCGGTCACTTCGCGCCCGCGTTCGCCAATCAGCCCGATAACGAAAACATCAGCATCCGTCTGGTTTATCAGCATATGCATCAGGGTGGTCTTGCCGCAGCCTGCCGGAGCGAAGATCCCCATTCGCTGACCAACACCGCATGTGAGCAGACCATCTATCACCCGCACGCCAGTGACCAGCGGCTCATGAATACCAGCCCGCAGGGTATAGGGCAGCGCGCCGGAATCAATCACGCGCTCCTCCTCCCCTGAAGACATCGGCTCACTGACAAGTCGCTCCACAACGGTGCCGGTCGGATCCAGTACCGCTCCGAGGACAGCATTCCCGATCCTGACAGACAAGGCATGTCCGGTGGGCCTGATCACGGCTTTCCGTGTCAGCCCGCAGGCATTACCAATTAAACTGAGTACAGTACGATCGCGGTGTAACCCCACAACCTGGGCACGCACCATCACCTGTTTATCCTGCCAGTCACGGTAAATATCACACAGCTCCCCGATGGCCACATCAGGCAGAGCCGCTTCAAGAACAGAGCCGCATATCCTCTGCGGGTATGCCAGCCGCTGCAACAGACGTAATTCTTTCATCACTCACTGATAGCCGACCATGGTAACACCACGGAATCAAAGCGTTTTGATAACATTGACTGCGTTACTGTCCATCACTTCCTCATAGGACATCACATCCAGATCGGGAAATTTTCCTTCGATAAACTTCCTGACAAAACGGCGAATATCTGCAGACGTCAGCAATACCAGATCCTTATGCGCAATGGTTAAGTCATCCAGTCCCAGCGTAAAAAGATCCATCAGCCGTTCAGCGGCCTCCGGCTCCAGATTAAGAAATGCGCCTCCGGATGTCTGCCGGATCCCTTTCCGTATAATGTCCTCGAGCTCCGGTGACAACATCACCACCCGCAGCTCATTACCGTCAGTGAATTTATGGCAGATATAACGCGCCATGGCAGTGCGTACCAGTTCAACAAGGTTGAGCACTTCCCTTTCTTTTGGCGCCCACAACGCCAGCACTTCCATAATTAATTTCAGATTACGGACAGAAATTCGTTCACTTAATAACCGCTGCATGATCTCAGCAATACGCTGCACAGACAGGTGGCGTAACACTTCTTTCAGTACATCAGGGTATTTAAAGTCGAACTGATCCAGCATATGTTTGGTTTCCTGGATCCCAAAGTACTCATTGATATTGCGAAGCAGGATCACCGACAGCATCTGGTACAGCTCATCGATGGCAGTGCGGGTCTGATAACCCAGGGCTTTCAGCCGTTCGGCATTGTCCGCCACTGTCCACACACATTTTGCCCTGCCGGACGTACTGAATGTGACCTCAATACCCAACTCATTGAGTTCTGCAGAAAAGTTAACGATTCTGATCAAATCAAAATACAGACCGAACTGCGCCACCTTAATTTCATTAATCAGTAATGACACCGTATTATCTGGCTGGCTTTCATCACCACGGACCAGGAGCTCTGGCAACCGGACCCCGTAGTCAATAAAAAACTGGCTGATTAATAATTCTGAAAGTTGGTTCTGTTCCAGCCACGCACACCGCTGACCCGGAACAAGCAGAACCAGTGGAACAGTTTCTGTGATCATTTTATCAAGATTATCGATTCGCCTGAGCGATGAAAACGCTCCCCGCTCTTCTTTTGGAGCAGAAAAACCAGACACACCGCCCCCCGCGATGATGGCGCTGTTATCCCCGGCACCCGAGCGCATTCTGTAATAAACCAGCACTCCCAGTGCAGCAGACAGGATCATAAAAACCGGAAGCGGAAAACCGGGCAAAGTCCCCATACTGACGGTCAGCACCGCCGCCACAACCAGTACAAAGGGATTATTCAGCAACTGTCCGATAATATTTCGTCCCATATTATCGCTGTCGCCATTCACGCGGGTAACGATAAAACCAGCGCTGACAGCAATCAGCAGCGCCGGGATCTGCGCCACCAGACCATCGCCGATGGTCAGCATGGTATAGGTGGACAGCGCCGTGGAAAAATCCATTCCATGGCTGCTCATCCCGACAGAAATGCCCCCGATGAAGTTCACAAAAATGATAATAATCCCCGCGATGGCATCGCCCTTGATAAACTTCATCGCCCCGTCAAAAGAGCCGTACAGCTGGCTTTCCTGCTCCAGCACTTTCCGGCGCTCACGGGCCGTGTCGGCATCAATAATCCCGGCGCGCAAATCAGCATCGATACTCATCTGTTTACCGGGCATGCCGTCCAGGGAAAAGCGGGCCGCCACTTCCGCCACCCGTTCTGATCCCTTTGTAATAACGATAAACATCACCGCCGTCACGATTGAGAAAACCACAAAACCCACGGCAAGGCTGTCGCCAATGACAAACTGACCAAAGGTGGCAATGATTTCACCGGCATCCGCATTAATCAGGATCAGGCGGCTGGTACTGATGGACAGCGCCAGGCGAAACAGGGTGGTTATCAGCAGCACTGCCGGAAAGGTTGAAAAACTGAGGATCCGATCAATATAGAACGCCCCCATAAAAACCAGGATCGCCAGAACCATATTGAGCGCAATCAGAAAATCAACCAGATAAGTCGGTAACGGGATGACAAACATTGAGATGATCATCACCATTAACAACAAAATCAGCAATTCCGGGCGGACACGCACCCCGTTTAATAAGGAATTCAGCACCGTTTACTGCCCCGGCCACCTGTAAATAAACCACTCCCGGCCAGCTCATGCCGGCAAGCGGTATCTGTAAATGCCCTCAGACGCTCCAGCAACACCACATTCTGTTCTTCGTCAAATAACGAAGCCGGCAGGCTCTTACAGGCCATATATAAAGCCTGTAAAAAAATGCTCCGCTCCCTGGCGTCAAGTAGCCACATTTTCTGCCCCACTGTCTCCGTTAATATGGCATCAACCTCTTCGGGGTGCTGTAATAATGCCAGCATCAGCAATACCCATAACGTCTCATCTTCCGCCGGCTGGCTTCCAGATAAACACTCAGCCAGTCTCCTGACAAATAATATATCCGCCGAGCGCAGCCGTTTAATCTGGCTTAAACGCCCCAGCAAGTAGCCAAATTCAGAGCAGGAGCTGCTCGCTACCCGGGCACTGATATCTGCCAGTAAAGCCTCCTCAATATAATCCAGGATAGCATAGCGCCGCCGGTATCCATAACTACTGATCCAGTCCGCATACAGCTCAGATTCCGGTTCATGGCTCCGGATAAACTGCCGGTAAGTTGCCCGTAATAACCCTGGACGCAGCATTAACGCCTTACCAAATAACCGGGCCTTCAGAGCACAGTTAATCCCGGCTTTCAGCTGACGGGGCTCCGCCTGCGCCTGTGCCTCCTGCAGCACAGACGACAGTCTTTTTCCCACCACGGGATCGGCTGCGTGACGTTTCAATAGCTCCCGCAGAACCAGAACCAGATCGCTGTCATCGGAAAAGAATTCCCGGATATAAGACAGCAGCTTTTCTGCACTAACGTTCTGACTGCGAATTATCTGTAAAATCTGTCGAGCCTTCGGCAGGGCATCATCATCAAGCACCCGCTCAAAACTATCTGCCAGACTGTCCGCCTTTTTCTCATAATCCCGGCGGTGACGAAACTGAGCCATTACCGCGGACATTTTATCTGTGGATTGAATGAAACGCTGCACTTCCGCCCCCGGAGAGAGATCTTCGGGTTGCAACCCCTCCGCCTGTTCCGTCCCTTTCTGGTGGTGAACCTCTTGCTGAGTCAAACGACCAATATGTTTTCTGAAAAAGGATATCCGGTTGCCGGATACGATATTATTTTCCATGGTTCAGGGCCTGACCCCGGTTCAGGTAGCTTAACACCCACTTATCCAGAGGATCTCGGTTGTTTTCAATCCCACTATCCTGCATCAGCTCTGCAGCAAAAACATCAGCATCTGGCATCAGGGGATCTAAAATTTCTTTTGGCTGGATAAGAAATACGCGAACAACATTATTCTGATTCTGATTTTCATAGCGGAATAAACCACCAATTAACGGTATATCCCCCAATAACGGAATTTTCTGGACATCCTTTGTACGACTGTCACGTGTATATCCCCCTATTAACAAACTCTTTCCTTGAGGAACTCTCGCAACGGTACTGATATGAGTCCGCCCCACCTCTGGCAAAACACTGTCTTCATTGCCACTTACAGATTGCTTTTCTTCATTACCATCCTCAATGTTCAGAGACATCTCAATCTCTCCATCGGCTGAAAACCGTGGAAGAACACTAATCATCGTACCGTATGTTACATGCGCCAGGCTTGAATTTCGCTCACCTATAAGTTTTGTATAAAATGTTCTGTTATTATCAAAAATGGCAGGTACATTTTCCTGAGTCATAAGCACAGGCTTTGAAACAATCCTTGCCTGATTTTTTTTCTCCAGCGCATACACAGATGCAAGAAAACGCACACCATCAAGAGTACTGACCAAAGTCTGATTGAGGGCTATATCTAATTTATTACTGAAACTGGCCGAACCTCCCCATGCAACCCCTAACTGTTCCAAATCATTCTTGTTTAGATCAATGATCCACAAAGATAACTCTACATGCCGTTTGGCAACATCCAGTAATCTGACCAGTGCACCAATAAAATCAACTTGCTCAGCAGTCCCCTTAACTAACAGACTATTCGTATCAGGATAAGAAATTACTTTAATATCACTGATTGGAGTACTTGAGGAAGTGGTAGAATCCCTGGTCTCATCAATATACATTTCATTATCAGTGCTACTGTTTCCAGACAAAGCTTCTGAAGCTATATTACTGCCTGAGGCCCGAAACATCCTCCCCTGTACTTCTGTAAGGTTTTGTTGTTCACCCGACAATAACTTTTCTATTACTGTCGCGATACCAGGAATAACAATATTCTGATCACGTAACTGATATGTACGGTCATTTACAAAGGTATTGTGAAGGCGAAACACTCCTATTTTCAATCGCCCCATCTCAATATCATTATTCTGTTTATCTATCAGAGCTGCAGTTTTAGTAACAATACTAACAAAAATTGGTGGCCCTGAAATATAAACAATACCGTTCTGCTCCCCCCCCTTCAATGGATAACGGTTGTCATACAGACCGGCTTCTTTCAGAAACGATTTAAATGCAGATAAAGAAATATTCTGTAATGATATAACAGAATTACGAATTTCCTCCGCATCATAGATATAGATAGTTTGTCCATCTGAATACCAAATCACCCCTAATTGAGAGGCTAATCTGTCCAGCAAAGCTTCAGGCTCCCTGAAATTAAAATTACCGTTAATTTTTTTTCTGGACGCCCTTTTACTGACAACAACAGTTTTGTTGAGCTTAGTCGACATTGCTTCAAAAAAACTGTTCAATGAATCATTTCTGGCCACATACCCATTATCGAATAGTGTTTCAGAACCTGTAGCTATGGAAAACGGAGAAATACCAAACAACAATATAATAAAAATTACAATAATATTACTTAGTTTCATTTTTTACCGAGAAATTAAGTATGACGTAAAACAGATATTATCTCCTCACATAAAGGATAAATATATATTTACGCAAGTACGCTACCGCCCGTAAACCGTTACCTGCCTCACATCCCCGTGAAGCCCGGGTCATCCGGCCGGAAGAGGAATGCAGTCCGGCCTGTAGTGGTGAACTCAGTCCACTGGGATGTGATGTGTCAGAGCAACTGGAGCTTATCAG
>ERZ1034915.557-NODE-557-length-24551-cov-6.454809_pt1 | contig 24551 bp, 20 predicted proteins | sample MGYA00520592_ERZ1034915 | MGnify/ENA primary metagenome ERZ1034915 (study PRJEB33766, sample SAMN09781787) | gut metagenome | biome: gut microbiome | host: Homo sapiens | place: Madagascar | study: EMG produced TPA metagenomics assembly of the PRJNA485056 data set... | reverse complement strand
GGAGATATACTGTATGTCTGTTGGTGCGACATCCTTGAGTGACGTTGTCGTCGAGTTGTCCAATGCGTGGTATTGGATTGGGATTGTATTCATTGGGTCGTGTGCGGCTTGCAAGTTAGTATATGATGACTACGATTATTAAGACAGCATTAGCGGTGATGGTAGCGTTATGCACCATCTCCGCCTGCGCCCCGGAGCGGACGCATAAGAACCAATCGGAGAAGGTGTATGTGTGCTATGGACCCAAGTCAAAGAGATACCATAAAACTCCCAACTGCAAGGGTCTGTGCCGTTGTTCCACCGACATCAGGCAGATGACAAGGCAGGAGGCGGAGGCAAAGCACTACACCCCTTGCAGGATATGCCACAAAAAAAGGGAGGCATAATCTGTCTCCCTTGTCTCTGTAATACCCATACATAAGTCGCCATGGGCTAATAACTCTCCATCCATTCGGTGTATGCGTCACATCCGCTGAGGCAGTCAGCCACATAGCCGGAGGTGTCCTGCTCGCACAGATACTCCCACACCGCCTTAGCCTCGGTCTGTCCGTCTCCTCGGTCGTAGGCTGTGGCGAACTCCTGCCACTCAGTAGAGGACTCCACTTTCGCCCACAACAACGGCTCCTCATCCGCAACGGAATCCATTAAGCAGAAAAAGGCATTGCCGCACCAGCAGGTTTTGTTGACAGCCTCGGTTGAGGCATAGGCGGCGTGGACTCCAAAGCCGCACATAAACATCGCTCCTGAGATGAGAGCCACTGAGATATATTGTTTTGTTGTCATTGTCGTTGTTGTTTTTATTCGGTTATCACTTTGTTTAGATCAATGTCAGGGGTGGCGGTTCGCTTCTTTCCGCTGCGTGTGGTGTAGCGTATCTTGCCTGTCTCATCGTCCACCCACTTGACAAGGGTGATTACCCCAGACTCCGCATTGCTCTTGCTCACGCTGACCTCCTTACGGTTCACTCCGTCGCTCACCACAATGTAGTATTTGACGTTTCCTTTTTTTGTTTCGCCCTGATGTATGCGTGGCGACTCCATCGTGATAGTCTGAGACTCTACCCATTTCGCGCTTGCGGTGGATGCCATCAGCAGTGCCACCGCCAAGAAGATTGCTTTCATAATTTGTTGTTTATTGGTTAATATTTAAGTTGTTAGATGTTGTCCTTTTTACTATCTTTACGCTTGACGAACAAGCCGAGTACCCATACGGGGAAGGCCGCCGCCGCATATATTGCGGTAAGGTCTTGCGTGTCGGTCACTGCCGCCATCAAGGTGGCGGAGAATAGTGACAGGGACGCTGATGCTATAAATCGTATCATAGTTCTTTGATTTTTGAATTACGCCCCAAAGGTAATATGTATAACTTTACTAACCAAACAAAAAGTAAAGAAAATGTATTACGTTAACATTGTTTAGTAATTGGTATACACATTACTATATATATAATGAGTATCTTTGTTTTATAAACATACAGATATATGGACAACCTTGACAGAATATTAAAGGCAAAAGGATTGACGAAGACGGCATTGGCTGACCGCCTAGGTATAAGGAAACAGAATTTGAACGGACTCCTCAAGAACCCCACGCTCTCCACCATCAGGAGAATAGCGGACGCACTTGACATCAATCCGAGAGAGTTGTTTGCCGCAGACGAGGACGAGGTGACGGCACTGATTGAGTGTGACGGAGAGTTGTACGTGGCGCATGATCTGCGCACACTCCGCCAATTGGTCGGAGATTTGGAAATCTTGAAATCTGAGAGAGATGAGGCGCAGGGGTAGACCGTTAGGCACGGAGGTGGTCACCCCTCCGGAGGTAAGGAGAATATTTGACGAGTTGGGTATACAGCTCCTTGCAACACGCAGGGCAAGGCATCTGTCAATAGCCGCACTCTCGGAGTTGGCATGCGTGTCGAATATGACAGTCAGACGAGGCGAACACCCTGCGGACTATCCGCGATACCTTGGGCTCCACTCTCTCGCCAAGATATGCAACGCCCTCGGCTGTGACATCGTCATCGTGCCACGCAGGAGGTGACGCCCATTGGTGGGGACAAAAAAAGAGGCTGCACTATATGTGCAACCCCTTTCGGTGTGGTGTGGCGGTCTTGCTATCTTGGGATCAAGACCAACGAGCAGTCAAGAGCCTCGCATAGGCTTAGTATCGTATTAAGACTTGCGTTAAGGTTGCCGCCTTCAATCCGTGCTATGTTTGAGCGAGCAACACCGCTCTTCTCACTGAGGGCGACTTGTGACATCTCTTTGCTCGTCCTCGCTTGTTTTAGTGCCTTGCATAGGCGCATCCGTGCCTCTGCCTTGCAGACAAGCATATCGTTGTTCAATTCCATTTCGCTAATTAATTTCGTTGTTCAGATCATCATTATCGGTTGGCGGTTCGTTTAAAAATGTAAATCTTCTTCTGCTATTTCTGCTTCACCATTATTCTCATATATGTCAGCGCGCTTGACTATCATTGGCTGCATATCCATACCTTCACCTTCTATAACACATTCTGTGCTGTCTGTTTTGGATAAAAGATTGATGATGGTTTCTGCGTAGTCGCTACCTATCTCATCGTTGCCAAACAGAGCTGCGATGTTCTCACGGATTTCGTCTGCTGTCCATTCTTCTTTTTTGTAAACGTTATTATTTTCATCGTTTTTTGTGCTGACTTTAACGACCTGCGCGGGTCGGTTGAGTTAGTGTTTTGTTTTATTTCTGCTACAAAGATAGTATCTTTGTAGTATATGTGCAACACTTTGCCCAACAAAATGCACAACGTTAACACTTTTTAGCAAAGACAGACAAAAAAGAAGGTGCGACACACATTGCCACACCTTACTATATAATATATGCACATTTTGCACACTTTGTGCAGATTTGTGCAAAACACTATGTGTTGCCGAAAAACGGTGTCACCCTCCCTATGCGGTTGTGGCTGTCAGCCGCCTTGACAGCACCACCCAACGCAGTGTCACGCATGGCGGCGTAGTAGTCAAGTCTGTCACTGCCGATAAGCGCAAGCCATCCACACACAATTGCCAACACCATGTAGTCATGGGCGAGAGTCTTGACGAGTGCCACTTGTGATGACGAGGTGTCACCATCCATCTGCATTGTCAATGTGTACACATCCGGTGTATGCGCGATGTCGTCCGTGGCGATGTCACCACCGATGGGTGTAGCCGTGTAGCCGTGCAGGTGCTCCGCCAACACCGCAAAGGCAGTGTCGGCAAATCGGATAGTCCTCCGTGCATTTTCGCCCTCGCAGATGTCGTTGTATATGTGCTTGACGTGTGCCGTTTCCTCACCCGGCAGGGTGTCGGCTATCACGCTCAATATGCTCTGCGCATCGTACTCTATCTCATTGCGCATAAGCGCAATTGTCACTTGTAGTTGTCCTTTTTTCATTTTTTACCTGTTTTTTCTGTGTATTTGACTCTTTTTCGCGCATTCAAGTCGCTGACAATCGCTTCGGCAAGGGTAGTCCCTTGCTCGGCGTAAAATTTCGCACTCTCAGGAGCCAAACGCCCAAGATAGTCCGCCAATATGCTTGCAATGATGTATGCCATTGCGTTTGCTCTGATGTTTCTCTCGCCTTGCGGTGCAAGATTGTCGGGGAGAGCAAGGGTGATGATGGAGCCGTCATCGCTGGCGGTGACACTATCCACCCACTCTCCACAGATGGTGACGAGTGATGTCACAGCGGTGTCGTACATCGTCGTCAAAAACTGTGCGTCATCGTCAGTGGCAAACACCTTGTCGTAGGTGCTTGGATCATCTGCGCCGACACTCCTGCCGCCGACATAGACGGTCTCGGCAGACACCATCTGCAATGCCTTCAGCTTGCTTAGTTGGATTTCAATTCGTTTCATATTTTATTTCTCGCTTAAAAGTTGGATACTCAGGTTGTTAACCAAGTTCATAATGTTGCTTTTCGCGGTCTCAGGCTCTGCTGAGGCTCGTGCATCAAGGGCGAGTTTGAGCAACCTTACATATAAGTTGCACAAGTCTCTGTCATCCAGATTAGTAATTGCACGCTCAAAGTTTTGTTTTTGCGACCACACAAGGCTCGCCACAAAGTTGCCGATGTCGCCACCATTGGCAAAGGTCTCAGCCTTGCGCTGTAGCTTTGCCTCCTCCCTCTTGTTGAGCACAGGTGCTTTGCTTGCGTCTATTGCCGCAAGACGCTCCCTCCAAGCTCTCTCTCTCCGTTGTTTATCCATAGTTAATTTTTATTGATTATATCCAAAGGTAAGTGCTTAATTTTGAGATATTAAGATAAAAAATAATTAACTATGATAGGTAGCATTATAGGAGGAGCCATGAAGCTCGGTGGGAGCATCTTCGGCGGCATCAAGGCGAGCCGAGAGGCAAAAAAACAGCAAAAAATGCTTGACGCGCAAAAGGCTGAAAATCAAGCGTGGTATAATAGGCGATACAATGAGGATGGCACTCAGCGTGCCGATGCCCAACGCTTGCTTACCAACACGCAAGACCTGCTCAGGCGGCAGACAAAGGCGGCACAGGGAGCCAATGCGGTGACGGGCGCAAGCACGGAGGCTGTGGCGGCGCAGAAGGCGGCGAACAATCAAGCACTTGCCGAAGCGACAAGCACTATTGCCGCTGCATCTGCTGCTCGCAAGGACAATATCGAGCAACAATATCAAACCAACAACAACGCTTTGGCGGACAAGCAAATGCAAATCAGCCGACAGAAACAAAACGCTATCACGCAGGCAGTGCAGGGCGTGGCAGGTACGGCTGATAGCATAGGCGGCATCAATGACAGATTTGACAAGGACAACGACAAGACTAAGCAGTGACATGGATAAAAAAAAAGACATCGTAGGGGGTAGCGAAGCCCCCGTAATCACCGACAAGAAAGTGACTACTACACCACCGACAACGTCAATTGGTGCGACTGCCCCATCGCAGAGCGAGGAGGAGAGCAACGAGCAGACGCAGACACCGCAGACACCGCAAGCACCGCCGCAGACACCGCCACAGACGATGCCTGCTCAGCCGCAACCTACTCAGGTTGCTCCGACCGCTCCATCACTCGCCGCCCAGCCGCCTGGGGAGGAGTATAATAAGACACCGCAAGCACCACCTACTACGCCTGCCCCGGCGGTCACGACAACGGCTCCGCAGTACAATGACACCGACAGGCGCAATCAAGCGAACTTGGCTGCTCAGACGACCACAGCACCGACAGCCAACGAAAATATGATATTGCAGTTTGACGAGAATAACAACCCTACCCTTGTCAATGCGGATGTTGCGACACCGAAAATAACCCCCAAAACGACCGATACGGCTCCGTCAACCACCACACCGGCAACAGAAGGTGAGGAGTACCACACGTACAGAGACATCCTCGCCAAGCTCGCCCCCCAGACGAGTGACGAGGACAAGAAAAAGCAGATGCGGCGAGAGAGACGCAAGGCTATCGTCAGCGCACTCGGTGATGGATTGTCGGCGTTGTCCAACCTCTATTTTACCACCAAGGGAGCCCCAGACCAAGGGCTTAAACCGGGGATGACCGATGCCGCAAAAAAGCGGATGGATGATCTACGTGCGCAATGGCAAAAGGAAAAGGACAAATATCAAGACCTTATGCTGAAAGGTCTTGAGATGGATAGAGAGCAGGGCAATTGGCTCAAATCATACGAGTTGCAGAAAAATGCCGACAAGCGTGCCGAGGCAGAGGAGGAGCGCAAGGCGAAGACGTTTGAGCAGGAGCTTCCGTTGCTTGAGAAGAAGGTGCAAGCCGCTGAAGAAGAACTGAAAAAACTTATCCGAGAGAACAATGTTGGCGATGCTACGTGGGAAAAAAGTGTGGAGGTCGCAAAGAAAGAACTGGCTTGGAAAGAATACGAGCTTGAATTTATGAAAACGCACAAAGGGTATAGACCTAAAGAGTGGGAGGAACACTTGGCTACCGAGCGTTACCGCAGCCGCACGTTGTCAAACAAGGGCGGCAAAAGCGGCGGAGACAAGAGCGGCAAAACATATCGCATATACAATTACAATAGTACCGCATATTCAGACTTGACACCGAATGAGGTCAATAGGCTGTATGCCGCCTTGTATTCAGACGGCAAGGTCGGTAAATACTCTTCCCTAAACGACAAGGTGGAGGCAATCCAACGCTATCACTCGCTCAAGAATGACACCCATGAGGTGGAGGTTCCAGTGTATATGGAAGATAAAGATGGCAATAAAAAGATACGTAAATACATAAAAGAGACACGTAGGTACAAAAACCGCAAGGACGATGCCGCCAATGGCGGTAGATATGACAAGATGTCGACGTGGACAACCGTCAACGGAGGCAATAAAAGTAATGGTACTATTAAAATAAACTATTAAGGATGTCAGACAGATTAAAGACGCTATACGGCCAATTGGTCAGAAATGGCTATGACTTAGGAGGATATGAGAAATTCAATGCGGCGATGCACGATAGCAACCGCAGACGCAGTCTGTATAATCAACTTGTTGCGAACAGGGCAGACTTGGGTGGATATGAAAAATTCAGCAGCGTTGTTGAGAATACACCACCCACCACCCCGAGCGCACCGCAGAAAAAGCGTGATGTAGTGGCGGACACCATCAATATGCTCCGCACTCCATCATCGCAGTACACGCGACCACAGCCGAGCAAGTCGGTAGGTACGTTCGAGATGCCGTCAAAATACGATGTATACCACGATATGCCAGATGCTGTCAAGCGGCATCAGACACCGACACCGCTAAAGCCGGAGGCAGTCATGCCGTCGGTGCCAAGCAATGCGGCAGAGAGCGTATGGGCGGCAGCCGACAAAGCCGCAGGCGCAGAGGTGCGCAAAAAGGTCGACGAGGGGTGGTCGTGGCGTAAGATTATGCAGGCACTAAGCAGCGGAGCATCTGTCACGGGTGGACTTGGAGATGACAATGCCCAAGCCCTTGAGACAACGTCAGTGGCACACCTAAAGACGCACGATCTGCAAAAGTTGTCAGACCAAGCGTGGGCGGCACTCGGCTCCAAACAGCAGCAATCAATCATCAACGACTCATACATCTATCTCAAGGAGCAGTACCCCGATGCCGACGACAAGGCTTTGGTAGATGCCGCACGTAAGATGGCAAGGGCTAAAAGCGATGAGCAGATGTACAACCTTGCTGTGGAGAAAAATATGCCTAAGAGTGTTGGCGAGTTTTTCTTGCGCAAGGCAGCGGCAGCAAGCTCTTTCGGCAGTCTATCCAAAGGGTATGCGTCAATGATGGCAGGCACAAGGGGCGATATGGAGGCGGAGGACACCGCCTTGCAGAAATATGGAGCGAAACACAAAGTGGCGGACATAGCAGGCAGTGTGGCAGGCTTTGCCGTCGATCCGTTGACGTATGCCTCAGGAGCGGTAGGCGGAGCGACAACCAAAGTAGCGTTGTGGGCAGGAGGCAAGGTCTTGTCAGAGGCGGCAGCACGCAAGATGTCGCAGACACTCGGAGGCAAACTGCTCCTCGGTGCAGTAAGCGGAGCGGCTAACTTCGGCACGTTCGAGACAGGCGGTGAGGCTCTCAACCAATACAAGTGGGGCGGTACTCTCGACGTAGACCCTGAGACAGGCAGATATGTCGTAGGCGATTTCTCGCTCGGCAAGGTGGCATCGCAGATGAGACACGGGCTCACGATGGGTGGACTTACGGGAGCATTCGGTACATGGCTCGGCAATGTCAGCACCAAAGCGGCACAAGCCACGACAAGCACCTTAGGCAAACTTGGGGTGCGTGCAGGCGAGCTTGGAGTGGGGCTTGTCGGAGAGGGTACTATATTCGCCACGCCAGAGTTCATCTCCACGTATGGCGATTACAACGATGTCATCAAGTCCGTCTCCGATAAAAATTCCCCCAACTATATTGCCGACGACAAGGAGCGGAGCAAGTATATTGCAGAGCTAAAGGCGCAGAGAGGAGAGCGGATGATGGATATATGGCAAGACAACCTTGCTATGATTGCAGGTTTCAAGGCACAGCACGCAATCAAGTCAGCAGGACGCACCATCTCCGAACTGGCGGCATCACGCAGAGGCAAGGTTGGCTTTGTGGAGCGCATGGGCAGGATGCTTGACGGGCATCCAAGCCTCGCCCTGAGCAAGGAGGAGCAGGCAGAGTTGGACAAGCACGGATATGGCGACTTGACACAGATGGTCAAGGAGTACAAGGCGTATGCTCAAAAGGACGGAGATTTGCCGTACAACAAAATCACGCAGTTGCTCAACGACAAAAACGTAAGCGAGGCGGCAAGGGCAAAGATGTACTACTATGTCACAGGGCACTCCTTGCCAATGTCGGCAGTGATTGCGTCCAACGTCATTGACAATGGCGACAAGACGTATACAGTGCAGTCATTGGGTGACAACGGAGTGATCACAAGCAGGACTTATGGGAGCCGTAAGAGAGCGGACTACGAAAAGGCACGCATCGATAGACAAGCGGAGCTTAACGGAGTGGCGATGGCAGAGCAGATGTTTGATAATATGGACAAAGCCGAGCGGCTAAAGGCTGTCTGCACAAGGCTCGCCCAAGACAAGGGTGTGTCGCCGGAGACACTGCTATGGCTGACACGCAAAGACCCGAAGCAGATGACTGCCGCAGAAAAGCGGTGGTTGAAAGAGATAGAGGATGCCGCCAACGAGGATGCACCGCAAGGCGAAAACGCCACAGTGAGACACATCAAGGGTGTCATCATTGACGAGTATGGTGTTGATGTAGACAAGGCATTGCGCAAGGCAGCGGACAGCCGCACCGAGGCGGAGGAAACAGCCATCTCGGCTTACAACAACGAATTGGCGCAGGCGGTCGCAGAGCGAAAAAATGCCATTAGCCAAGACGAGACGACTGACGCATACAGACGGGGCTACGAGGCAGACATGCAAGGGATGCGTGACGCCTACGTGGCGCAGATGTATGAGCCAAGCGAGGATAATGCCGAGACACTTAGAGGGGTGGAGTCGCAAATCACGGAGAGTGCCAAATATCAAGCGGCATTGGAGAGAGACGAACTGACTCAGATGACACACAAGGATGGCTCCATACACCTTGCCACGCTCAAGGACAAAGACAAGGACGGCAATGGCAAGCAAGTGTACATCGTAGACGGCGACATTGTGATGAAGGAAGACGGGAGCGGCATTGACGCAGACGCAAGCAGTAAGAGCGTCATCATATACGACCCGGCTACTGGAGAGAAAAAGATGGTGTCACCAACTGCGGTTGACGGCATAGAGTCGCTTGGCGAGGTCAAGACGGCAGAGCAGAGAGAGGCGGAGATAAACGCACGTATGCAGGACACCATCCAAAGAGGCAAGGATTGGTTGGAGGGCAATGTAGCCAACCCTGTCGGTATGCAGATACAATTGGGTGACGGACGTATCGCCACCATAGAGGCGATGCACGAGGACGGCAAGTCAGCCATAGCGACACTCCCTGACGGCACTCAGTTCCTGGTGCCGAATGACGTGTTGCAGAGGATCGTCAACAACGGGCAGTATGCGGATTACAAAGCGAGGAGAGATGCCGAGGCAAGCAAACGAGAGGCAGAGCAAAGCACCGAGAGCGCACCGGAGACAGCCACGGAAGGCGGACAGCCATTGCCGGAGGAGGCTTCCCCTAAAGAGGAGGAGAGCAAAGAGTATGCGCAAGGAGACGTGTTTGATGTCGTGGTGGACGGCAATAAGATGCACGCAGAGATAGTGTCACCAAAGGACGCAGACGGCAGGTTCGTCGTCAATGTGGATGATGGCGAGTCTATGCGCACTCTGTATGTCACCCCTGAGGAGTTGGCTGCAATGGAATACAGGGAGGAGCCATTGACAAAGGCGGAAGAGACAAGGCTTGCCACCGAGGGCTCCTCTGAAAAGGCATTGGAGAGAGGAGAGCAACCGACAGAAGAACACACCCCGACTGCGCTTGAGCGTATTCCGAGAGATGAAAAAGGCAACGCTCAATTCCACGATGTTGACACTGAAACCGCTTGGGACGGTCTTGTGGAGATGTCGGGCAACGAGGAAACCGCACATAAGGTGGCGGAAGCATCGCTCGCCAATGCCGAGAAGAGGTTGAAGGCGGCAAAGGCACTGAAGGAGAAAGGCGAGACGCCGGAGGAGTTGTTGCAATCGATAAAAGAGAACGAGAAGGCGGTAGCGGAGGCACAGAGAGTGGTTGACGCTTGGGAAGCCATCGTAGGCGAGAAGTCACGCAGAGAGGAAGCCTTCAAGGCGGAAGTGGAGCGCATAGAAAGAAAAGCCGCTGAGGAGCGTGAACGTGCCGAGAAAGAGGAGAAGGCTCGCATTGAGGCAGAGAAGGCGGAGGAGGAAGCTCGTGTTGAAGCCGAAAGGAAGGCTGAGGCTGAACGCAAAGCGGAGGAGGAACAACGTGCCGCAGAGGAGAAGCGTATTGCCGAGGAAAAAGCCGAAGCTGAGAGGAAAGCGCAGGAAGAGCGCGAACGTGCTGAGGAGGAACGTGACAGAATAGAGGCGGAACTCGACGCACAGAAAGCAGACGAGGAGGCGCGCCTTGAAGCGGAAAGAAAAGCAGAGGAGGAAGCAGTGGAGAAAGACGCGGAACTGAAAGAGGATAAGAAAAAACCGCAATTGAAGGATGTGGTTAAAGCAATTTATGAGAAGGGAAAGTCGGCCGCTTCCAGATTATACAAAATGGCATTCTTCGATGTCACCAAGACACCGGACTTTATGAAGAAACTTGGGTTGACTGGAGACCGCTTCACAATCAAGTATGGGGTATTGTCGCGCCACGCAGGGAAAGATGATTCCCATTCGCTTACAGAGAAGCAGTGGGAGGAATTGCCTGATGCTTTGCAGAAGCCTTTTGCTATAACAAGATTCGGAGGAAAGGACAAAGGCTATCGTCTGTACACTACAATGAAGAACGAAAATGGCGAGACCATAGTCGTCGGTGTAGATGTGAAGAACGTAGGTCGTGATATGGAGGTGAATGCCATATCAACGATATTCGGAAGGCGAGGTGACGCTAAAAAGAAACAGAAAGAGGATGTGCTATATACCGCTGAAAACATTACTCCCGAACAGCGGTCACTTCTCGGTCAGCCCAATTCTGACCAATATACCGGCGTTCGGGAGAGAAACGTTTCCACCGACAAAGGTAGTAAAAAGCCGGAGAAGAAGCAAGAGAAGCAGAGCGTTTTTGACAAGGCTAAGGAGATTGCCGACAAGGAGGAGAAGAAACGCAAGGCGGAGGCTGAGGATGACAAGCCAAAAGAACAGTCGCTGACTGAGGCGGAGCGCAAGGACGCCGAGGAGGTTGCAGGTGCGTTGGGCTATCGTGTGGAATGGGTAGACACGATGGCGGAGAACGGAACGATAGACGCGGACAAGAAAGTGATCCGTATCGCAAAGGATGCCGAGAACCCGTTGGTGCAGGTGCTGGGGCACGAGGTGGCGCACGGAGTGAAGCGGATGGACGGTGGCAAGTTCAAGGCTTTGCAGAAGGCGGCTATGGAGGTCGTCGGCGAGAAGGAATGGAATGAACGCATCGAGAAGAAGCGCAAGTTGAATGCTTATGCCGAGGGGAAACTCGCCGAGGAGGTGACGTGCGACATCGTTGGAGAGGCGTTGAACGACAAGGATGCGTTGAAGCGTCTTGCCGAGTCGCTGAGAGGAGAGAAGGGTATCCTTGCCCGTCTGCGTGACGCAGTGGCGAGGATGGTCGAGTATTTCAAGAACAGAGGCGACAAGGAAGGTGTGCGCAGGATGAAGGCCGCCGACAGACTTCTCGCAGAGTTTGAGAGTGCGTTGAAGGAAGGTGCGAATGAAAGACGCCTGTCGCCTGACACACCGATACGCTTGGTAAATGCAGACGCAGACCACGGCTTCAAAAACTATGAAGAGGCACGGGCGTGGGCGAAAGAGAACATAGCGCGGACATACGGCAATGATGAGACGGGCGGCAAGGGAGAGATACGCATCAGCAACACGGCTATTGGCAAATTCTTGTCGGAGAAGGCAGTCGGAAAAAGCGAGAGCAAGGATGTGCATCTTGCAGTGCTGAGGGTGTTGCCCGATGTCATACGTGAGAGTGTCGACGCAGAGCAACATGCCGACTATCGCAAGGGAGCTGACGGCAAGCGCGGTGGCAATGGAGTGAATCCCGATGTGACAATGCACATTCTGTATGGCGCTGTGACAATTGACGGGAAGACATATAGGGTAAAGACAACCTTGAAAGAAAATGTCAGAGACAATGAGCCAACTAAGGCATATACATACGAGGCAACAAAAATAGAGTTGTTAGCTGGACCAAATGAAAAAGCCACTGTTTCAACCTTTCCCCGCGATTCTAACAACTCTATCACAGCAGCAAAGTTACTAAAAGACGTGAAGAAATCCTATAGCAACGAGGAGTTTTTTGCAGATGAAAATGTAGAGCGCAGTGTAAGGGAGAAAAAGGAAGACGAGAAGACGGAGTTGACAGCGGAGGAGCGGGAACTGAGGGACAACCTTGTGGAGCGTATGCGCAAGGGTGGACTTGACGTGGTGACTGATTCGGAAGAGATGCAGAGAGTCATAGACACCGAGAACGAGCGGACAAGGATGATGGGTGCCGGTTCAGTCCGTGAGCATCGTGTGTACCACGGAAGCGGAGCGGACTTCGATGCTTTCGACCACTCGCATATGGGCGAGGGTGAAGGTGCGCAGGCTTACGGTTGGGGTACTTATGTGACCGAGGTGGAAGGTATCGGCAGGACGTATGCTATTCAGAATACAACGAAGCACAACGATGCTTTACGAGCATTGCAACACGATGTAGATGCTATATCTGACCAACTTAACAGACAACGGGATGATTTGAAGTATGACGAAGAGCAGTTAAAACGTGCTAACGAATGGAGAGCTGAGGCTGAACTTGACTATGAATTGTTCAAAGATGAAGCTGAGAAATTAAAGGAAAAATATGGAGAGGCTTCTCCTGAATACCGAAATCATCTGTTTAATGACATCTATACAGATGAAATGAAACGTGCTCAAAGTTCAGTTAAGAGTATGGAAGAGTCAATCCAGTATCGCAAGGAGAAAATCGCAGAGCTGGAAAAGGCATTAAAGGATAAGCAAGCGGAGATTGATGAACTGCCGAAGGAGTTTCCACGCCATCTTTACACCGTAGAAATCCCCGATGACAATGGCAGCAACTATCTGGATTGGAATAGTTCTTTGAGTAAGGAGCAGAAAGATACTATAACTAAAGCTTTGAAGAGATTAAAGGTAGATTTGACTTATTATGAAAGTAGAGGTTTCTCCTTAGATGATACTTTTGCAGACATCTACTATTTTCTAACTATAGCTTTGAGACATACAAGAAAATGGGAAGATGTGAACGCTATTCGTGCTTCAAGCAAGTTTCTTTATTCTCTTGGCTTCACCGGCATCAAATATCCTGCTGACAATATGCGTGGTGGTCGTGAGGATGGCGCAAAGAACTACGTTATCTTCAACGAGAATGATGCGAAGATAACCGACCATACACGCTTTCTGCGGACAGCAGGCGGAGAGGTGTACGGCTTGGTGAAGGACGGACGCATATACCTTGACCCAAAGGTGGCTACAGCGGAGACTGCGGTACACGAATACACGCATCTGTGGGGCGATATGCTGAGACGCAAGGATTCCGAGCAATGGAGCCACACGGTGAAGGAACTGAAGAACAGCGTTCTTTGGGAGGAAGTGAAGGAGTTGTATCCGGAGCTGAAGACCGATGACGAGATAGCGGACGAGGTGTTGTCGACGTTCAGCGGACGCAGAGGAGCGGAACGCTTGCACGAGGAGGCACGCAGGGTTGCCGATGGCGATGGCGGAGTGTTCACCAAGGCGAAGGCTATCGAGACTTTGGAGCGAGTGAAGGAAGCCATAGCGCGGTTCTGGGAAGGAGTGGCGAAGATGTTCGGCATCAACCGCTACCGCAGTGCCGAGGAGTTGGCTGATATGGCTATGAGGGACTTGATAAACGGAGTGAAGCCGACATCGAGGACTTTCACATTCGACAACTTCTATAAAGACACCAAAGCGGTGTTTGAAGGCACGGAAAGACCGAAAGGAAAACCGGACTATACATCATATTCAGGCTCCGAGTATTGGTACGGAGAAGACAAGGACGGCAAGTATGTTGTCAGGGGCAGCGACCATTGGAGCGGAGAGTTTAAGGTAAAGGATGGTGAACGGACAAATGTCGGCAGAAATCATTATTCCGAGATAACGGAGGACGGAATGCTGCCTATAGGAGCGCAGGGAAGTCTGAAATTCGGTTGGGAGAAGGGATTGTCAAAGCCTGTCGGCAGCGGCATATCTGCGGCAATTGACAGGCGAGGCAGTGGTGACAGCAACAACATAGCAAGTTGTTACTGGTATATTGACAATGCCAAGGAAAAAGACAATAAAGGTTTTACATACGGAAAAGCATATCTGTCTGAATTTGAGGACAAGGAGAGAAGGCGCGACATCCCGGGAGATGATTGGCGTGACATCCAAGGTCTTGAAGGCGGTACGAGGGCGATGCGGTCAGAGGCAGCCGCCACTCCGCTGAAAGGAGACGAGGCATTGACTGCTTTGGATAGTATATTTGGAGAGAATGAGGGTTCTGCTATACCACCGAAAATATCTTCCTTTGCCAAGTTCAAAAACTTGTTTAAAAAACCGGTCAGAACGTTCTTGGGAGAACTGGTTCAAGTAAAAGACGAAGTGTGGAACAAGATTTTGCGCAACAACCGACAAGATATTACAGGAACAGTGTTGCCTACGATAGAGAATGCAGATTTTGCGATACGAGACACAGACGGAAGCACTTTGTATGTGAAACGATTCAAGGGTGATGGACAAGAGCGGATGTACAATGTCGTGGTGGTCAACAAACACGGCGAGGTGGAGGATTACATCAGTTCCGTCCACATCAAGAGAGACAACAATCTGCGCAACAAAATAAAGAAAGGTGCTGAATTGTTCCTACCGAATGCTCGGACTACCGACGGGACAATATCCCGAAACAATTCAACACCTGGTGCAAAGGTAGCGAATTACTCTGAAACCGCCAAACCACGCTTCAGCAGAAAACCGGGCGAGAGCATCTTCGACTATGCGTCACGTGTGTCGGAGAGTGTTGACAGAAGCGTGAGAGAAAGAGTAAGCGCACGGGACGAGTATGAGAAGAAGGTCAAGAGCAAAGGCTTCCAAACGAAGGAGGCGTTGCAGAACAGTATGCTCGGACTACAGGAGTTTATGCTTGCAATAGACCACGCATCGGGCAACAAGCGGTACATAGAGGACATCCCCGACTTTGAGAATCCGATACTCGGAGAGAACCGCCTGTCGTCGGTGAACAAGGAGGAGATGCACCAAGTGGCTAAGACGCAATTCAAGCCGTTGATGTCGGCAGTGGCTAAACTGAGCGGCAACGGCAAGGAGAGCGGAGAGTTGTACGACTATATGTTCGCCAAGCACGGACTTGAGCGTGATGCCGTGATGCGGCAGAGAGAGGCGCAGAAAGAGTTTGACAAGTACCAAAAGGCAAATCCCAAAGGAACTAAAACGATTGGAGATTTCGTTGCAAGCCTTGAAGGCAAAGACTATGCAGGACTTACGGCATTGACGGCAGAAGACGGCAGGGTGAAGTCGATACAATCGCAGATAGACGCCATAGACGAGCAGATGAAGGCTACAGACGACCAATTGTTGCTCCGTAAACTCGGTGGTCAGAAGAAGCGATTGAAGGTGGATTTGCTCAACGCCGCAAGGGATGCCGCCGATGACATCCGCAAGGCTTTTGAGAGCGACCCGAACCATAATTTGTCAGACATAAATGAATTGTGGAGTCGAGTAAACGAGGTGAACGGCAACACGCTGAGGAAGTTGTATGAGAGCGGTATGCTCACGAAAGAGGCATACAACGACATCAGCAGTATGTACACGAATTATATCCCTATGAGGGGATTCGACCAAACGACAAGTGCGGACGCCTACGCTTATCTGACGCACGGCGACAGCGCATTCAACGCACCGATAAAGACAGCCAAAGGGCGCAGCTCCAAGGCTGACAATCCTATAGCATATATGCAGGCGATGGCGGAGAGTGCGATAATGCAGGGAAACCGCAACGTATTGGTGAAACAAAAGATGTTGAACTTTGTGCGCAACCATCCGAGCGACCTTGCAAGTGTCAGCGATGTGTGGTTGCAATATGACTCGGTTGCAGATGAGTGGAAGCCAGTGTTCCCGGACAACATCGGTGCTAACGACAGCGCATCCGTGGTGGCGAAAAAGATGGAGGCATTCGAGGATAAAATGAAACAGATGGCAGAGAAACACCCGGACTTGGTGCAAAGAAGCAACGAAGCACCTGACATCCCATATAAGGTGGTAGAGAAAGGGCAGTTGAACGAACACCAAGTGCTTGTGAAACAAAATGGCAAGTCTTACATCATCACCGTCAACGGCAGCCCAAGAGCGGCACAGGCGGCGAATGGCTTGACGAATCCGGACACAGACCTTACGGGCGCAGTCGGTAAAGTATTCGAGGGAGCCGAGGCATTGAACAGACAATTGTCATCTTTCTATACCACGTTGAACCCCGACTTCATCGGCTCAAACTATGTGCGAGATGCCTTGTACTCAAATACAATGGTGTATGTCAAGGAAGGAGCTAAGTATGGTGGTTCCTTTAATCTCAATTTCGCCAAATACAATCCAGCGGAAATGGCGAACCTATACGCACGCTATAACAAAGGCAACCTTGACACATCCAATGAAACGCATAGGCTGTTTTTGGAGTTTATGCAGAATGGCGGAGAAACAGGTTTCGTCAACTTAAAGCAGATAGAGAAGCGGAAGTCGGAGATAGCGAAAGCAATCCAGCGGGAAGGGAAAATATCCGCGGCACAAATTTGGGGCGGAGCGAGCGATGCCATTGATTTCGCCAACAGGGCTGTAGAGAACAGCGCAAGGTTTGCGGCATATGTCACGTCACGGAGGAGCGGACGCAGTGTCGGACGATCAGTGTATGACGCAAAAGAGATTTCCGTCAACTTCAACAGAAAGGGAAGCGGCTCTAAATTTATGGGAGCGGAAGGACAGACCAAAGCAGGGAACGCCGCCGCTTTTGTGTCGGGAGCCGGAAGAGGCTTGTATATCTTTTGGAACGCAGGTCTTCAAGGACTCACCAACTTCTCAAGACAGATAGGAAGGCATCCTGGCAGAGCGTTGACATTGGCGTCATTGCTGTTTGGTTTTGGTGCATTGATGTCGTATTTAGGAAGCAACGACGATGACGATGAAAACAATTACTTCAATCTTCCCAAGTATATCCGCAGAAGCAACGTCTGCTATAAAATTGGGGATTTGTTTGTCACGATTCCTCTTCCAGTTGAATACCGGGCATTCTATGGACTTGGTGAATTGGCGAGCAGCACGCTTGCCGGAAAAGAGAGCGGAACGACAAAAGACATCGCCAAAGAAGCGGTTTCACAAATCTCGCAGTTGTTCCCTATTGACTTTATGGAAGGAGGCGGAGGACTGCACGCATTGATTCCGAGTGCCGTAAAACCGATAGTGGAGGCAGAGACCAACACAGCGTGGACAGGACTGCCGATTTACAAGGACAATGATTTCAACAAGAATATGCCGGAGTACACGAAAGTTTATAAAACCGCCAATGGACATCTTGTTGAGATAGCGAGAGCGTTGAACGATGCGACAGGAGGCAACAAGTACAAGAAAGGCTTTATAGACATCAACCCTGCGAAAATGGAATATGTCCTCAAGGGTATGCTCGGAGGAGCGTTCAGTTTCCCAGACAAACTTGTCAAAACAACAGAGACGATTATGGGCGACCGTGAATTTGATTGGCGGAACACACCTTTTGCCAACAGATTCGTTAAGAACGCAGACGAGAGGACGGAGTACAAGTCTTTGAACGAACAATACTTTAAGTTGAAAGATGAAATGGATGTCGTCAAACAACAGTTGAAAGGCTTTGAAAAAGAAGCTGATGCCGGGAACGAAAAATACGAAAAGGCTCTGCTTCAATTGGAGGACAGCAAAGATTATGAAAGGTTGGAATTGTTCAAGGATTATGAGAAGGAATTTAAGGGCTTGAACGATGAACTCAAGGAACTAAGGATGTCTCCTGATTATGACAAGGCAGAAGAAAAAGAGTTGCAAAAAGAGATTGCGGAACTACAGAGACAATTGATCGACGAGATGAGAGAAATTAAAAAATAACTACGCTTAACTGATTGTGTTCTATAACTTTGAGGATATGATAAAGGTTAACAAGAATAGAATGATACCGTTGTCTCGGCTTACTCAAAGAGAGCGAGCCGAGATGGACACGGTCAAGTTTGACAACAAGTTCAACGATGACCGCAAAGCGACTGACATCCTTTTCCTTGCGAAGAACTATTGGGATGCTATGAGCAAGTTCCGCAAAGACCGGAAGCGCAACAAAGATTACAATTACGGCAACCAATGGGGCGACAAGGTGGTAGTGGACGGCAAGGCGATGACCGAGGAGGAGTATATCATAAAACAAGGCGGCACACCGCTGAAGTCCAATCTTATCCGCAGGCTTGTGCGCAACGTGCTTGGCGTGTACCGCACTCAGACCAAGGAGCCAATGTGTGTAGCTCGAGACCGAGACGAGCAGACGCTCGGAGAAACAATGTCGACCATACTCCAGTACAATTGGCAGTTGAACGATATGCAGGAGATAAATGCGAGGTCGTATGAGGATTTCCTCATAGGCGGTCTCGTTGTGCATAAGAAAACGTTCGGGTGGCGCAACGGCAAGTGCGACTGCTGGACAGACTATGTCAACCCGGACAATTTCTTCGTTGACAACAGAGTCACCGACTTCCGCAGTTGGGATACGCAGGTAATAGGAGAGATACATGACTATTCGTTCGAAGATGTGTGCCGAGAGTTCGCACATTCACCGGAAGACTATGCGGCGTTGCGAGGAATCTACGCACAGGCGCACAATGCCAAGTACTATTCCATAGACACGTCATATACTTTCGGATCGAAGCGGGAAGGAGACCTTGATTTCTTCATTCCCAAAGACCCTAACCTATGCCGTGTCATAGAGGTTTGGAACAAGGAGATGAAACCCCGCTTCCGGTGCCATGACTATATGACGGGAGACTACTACAAGATAGACGAGGAGGACTATAAAGAGTTTGTCTTAGACGAGAACCAACGCAGAAAGGAACAGGGTATGGCACAGGGCATCGAGGAGGACGACATCCCTACCATTGAGGCTGAATGGTTTATGGATGACTATTGGTATTACAGATTCCTCACCCCTTTCGGTCACATATTGCAGGAAGGCGAGACACCCTACAAACATCTCTCCCATCCGTATGTATATAAGGCATACCCTTTGATTGACGGAGAGATTCACTCGTTTGTCAGCGATGTCATAGACCAGCAGAAATACGTCAACCGACTGATAACGCTGAACGACCTTGTCATACGCAGCAGTGCCAAAGGAGTTGTACTCTTCCCCGAGGAAGCAAAGCCGGACGGAGTAACTTGGCGAGAGCTACAGGAGACGTGGGCGAGAGCTGACGGCTTTATGGTGTACAACGGCAAGAGCGGCACAGCACCGAGACAAATGAGCAGCAACAACACCAATGTAGGCATCCAAGAACTGTTGTCGTTGCAGTTGAAGTTCTTCGAGGACATCAGCGGTGTCAACGGAGCGTTGCAAGGCAAGCCGGGCTATTCGGGGATGTCGGGAACGTTGTATGCGCAACAGACACAGAACGCCACCACATCGCTTGTGGACTTGCTTGAGACATTCTCATCGTTCGTGGTGCAGTCTGCATACAAGGACGTGAAGAATATGCAGCAGTTCTACGACACCAAGAGAGTTGTGAACATTGCTGGGCGCAGTGGCGGAGCGGTGGTCTACGACCCTGAGAAGATAAACAACATAGAGTTTGACCTTTCCATTGTCGAAAGCACGCAGACACCTGTCGTGCGTCAGATGGCGAACGACTTCCTTATGCAGATATGGCAGTCCGGTCAGATTACGTTGGAGCAGTTGCTGGAGGCAGGCAATTTCCCATTTGCCGACAGTCTGTTGCAGCAAATCAAGACACAAGGACAGGCGATAGCGCAAGGGCAGCAACCACAGCCGTTGTCGGCAGACGTGCAGCAACAAGTACAGCGGCAGGCGAACCAAGCCGCTGTACAGCAGATGCAGACTATAATGCAGAGAGCCTAACGCTTGGTGAACCAATCGAGGAATGCGGAATGTTTAAGGGCGATGATGTCGGCAGGCATCTCGCCCTTTCCGTTCTTATAGGGGGGGTGCAATAGAAACACTCCCTTTGCATATCGGCAACGGACGCATCTTTAGGTATATAGTTCTTGCGTTTGAGGACACGGAAGTTGCGTCTGTCAACAACGACAAGTCTGCCATCCTCAGACGGCATCACATAATAACGCTCACCATTCTCACTATGAGCGTTGTCCGCTTTTCTTACGGCAAGAGAATACACAATCTCAGCCTTGATTTTCTTGAAAATATTCATATCAGAATTTTGCTAAAGAGTTAATATTGGTCTTTGTTATCAGTCTATCGCTGTGTGCCACAACGCTTGGACGTTCCATCTCGAAGAAGCATATATGCAACCCAATGGCACGAGTCATCAACAAGTCATCGTGCTTTCCGATTTCCGCACCGAACGATCCGTTCTGCTTCTGTTCGTAGCATAGATACTCATCAAGGCACCGCTCGTCACGCTCTACATACAGAGCCTCCCTGACGACTTTCACAAGCGTGGATATAATCATCGGCTTCGTCTGCACGTTGGTATGGAATCCATACTTCACGCTTCTCCCCTCACGGATGTCAATCTCGCTCGGCTTGCGCGCATACAGATTGTTGTAGACATTCTTGATTTGGTTGAGGATGAACACCGACTGGTCGCCATCAACCATTCTGTCCCTGTCTTTAGTTTCAAGGGTGTTGGACTCTATGACAAGCAGGCTGTCGTTGTATAGTTTGGCTATCTGAGCCGCTTTCCAAGCAAGAAGGTCGTGGTCTATATGTCCGTACCATTGCGCCACCACGCAAGGTTTTCCGTCCGTCTCCATCATCCAATACCTGTCGAACACCACGACAACGGAGAAGTCGGCTTTGTTGGAACGACCTCCAACGTCCACCACAGTAAGGTATCGGTTTGCGATGCGCTTGTCCGGGAACACTTCCGGCAATTCCCACACACAGAACTTTCCTTGCGAGTCCGCCTCGAATTTCACGTGCTGCAAAGCCTCCTTGCCGCTGTCACCGTCACCATACACGTCCCCGACAAGCTGAGGAGGACGACAGGACGGTTTGAGCAATTCCACCTTGTATTTGTCGAACACCGAGCATCCTGAGTGTTGGAAAGCCTCCACGTCATCGGACGGATATTCGGCAGCCATATCACCGTGTTCATCATACTCGGCACGTTTCAGGCAATACCAATGGATTCCCTCAAGCGTGGCTCCCTGCTGCCATAGCCACCACAGATACTTTCCGCTGTCGTGCCGTCTGTCCGAGATATACTCGTTAAGTCTGTTCTTGTAGAGATTCCTTGCAAATTCCTCCCTGTCTTTTATCGGCAGCGTGTATCTCTCAATCTTGAACCACGGCACGAACAAGGATTTGAATGTAGACTTGTTCTCCTTAGCCGCCCGGTATTCAGACTCGAAGAAATTACCCGTTCCGTTGGCTGTGGACTCATAGACAATCATTGTCATAGGCATAAGACCAGCACCGGAGCAGGCGGTACGCACAATCTCCTGCGGTGTCTTGCCCTCGGTCTTCTTCCAAAACGCCACCTCGGTGCAATGTACAAGCGCGGAGTCGCCGCCACGCGCGGAGTTAGGCTCCACGGCAGTGCCTATCTTCACCTTGCAGTTGCGTTGCGGAATCTTGAAGATGTTCCCCGATGCGGCTTCAGTCATAAACTTAGGCTCGTTGTCCTTGAAAGACGCACCGACATCGTACATCATCTCCAATGGATATGCCTGGATCAGTTTGTCGAACATACCTTTCACTTCCACCGAAGCATCCTTCGTGTGACCGACTATAAGGCTGTTCCATCCCGTCTTGTGGACAAGTTGTATCCACGACATATAAATCTGCGTCACCGTAGAGCCGCCCCATTGGCGAGCCTTCAGCACTATCACACGGATGGGAGCACCGGCAAGGCGCATCTCCTCGAACACCGACACAAGCATACGTTGCGGAAGATTCAGCGAAAAAGGGATGTCATCGCCACCCTCCTTGTTCTTGATCCTTGCGAACACGAACGCCCAAAAGCAGAAGTCGTGCTTGCACCGGATGCGTATAAGCGTTTCCGCCAAGGCTTCCTTTCCTATTTCCGGTCTGCCCGACGCTCCGAGGAACTTCGCCAAAGAACCGCACCTAAGCACCGCTTTCACGAAAGGCTCCTCAAGCATCGCTTTCGGCACGTACTGCCTCGGTATGTCAAAGTCGGGAATCTCAATCCATTCACGTTCCAATATAGCACCTTCTCCGGTCAAAGGATTGAACGGAGCGAAAAGGACGGCATTCCTATTGTCATTCTCCTTCAGCAATCGTTCAATTTCTTCTTCCATTTAATCGGATTGATAAGCAGTCCGTACAACAGACCTGCGATGTAACAATATAGATGGATTATGCCGTTCACACTCGGTATGAGCATACCGAGGAGAATGAACGCTGCCATATATGAATGGTAGTAAACCTTGTGCTCCACCAGATAACTGAAGCGACCGAGCAGAACGAAGCATATTCCGGACAATCCTACAGTAGGCACGTCCCACATTATAGGAGTGAACGAAGCGCAGACAAACGCCACAACAATATCGGACACCGCAATGTTGAAAGTGAACGCCACGGCAAGCAGACACCACACGTTCATAAGACAGTGGATAGCAGAGACGTGGAAGAAATGATAAAGGAATCTGTTGCGGAAAGCGCATCCGTCGAATATGGCGAAAGCCTCCACATCGTTCACGAGTAGAAGACAAATAACAGCGGCTGACACCGCAAGCACTATATTGCGAGCTGTCCGTTTCTCCATCTCTTCTTGATTTTATGGAGGATGACCTTTGCACTCTTTATTGTGAGATAGAACTTAGGCGCACCGCCCTCTATCACACGTATAACGGCATCCTCAAGTTTGATACCTTCGTGAGCCCGCTCAATCTCAGCCACACGCTTCTCTATCTCCTTGAACATTTCTCTGCGAGTGTCGCCCATCTGTGCCAAGTCATAGCCCTTGCGTATCTTGTGGATCATCACGACCGCACGTTCTATGGACACCCAGAAATGCGATGTCGGAGAATTTATGGTTGCAGTAAGAATGTCAGAAAGGTTGAACTCCCCTTTCTGAAGCGACAACTGTTCACGGAACGCACGCATAAGGTCTCTGTCCCTGTCGTCCTTGAAACACGCAATGCTACCTTTCTGTCTCATACCCTATCAAAATTAAAAATTACTCAGTTAATAAAAAAGACTGATAGCCAACACGATAGGAGTAACTTTGGGTAAGTAAGAATATAAACAAAGCAAATCAATATGGAAGACCCTAAGAATGAACAGGTTAAAAGCAAGCGAGACTCCTTTCTCGAACGTTTGAAGGGGAAATACCCCGACAAGCAATTCACTGACGATGAGGAGATTTACGGAGCCATCAACGATGATTACGACAATTACGACAACGAGTTGAAGCGGCTGAAGGATGATGAAAGCAAAATAATGGAGATGTTTTCGGCAGACCCACGCACGGCAACGTTGTTTCAGACGGCAGCTGCAAAAGGCGATGTCATCACAAAGTTCGTGTCGTTGTTCGGCCCGGAGATTGCCGATGCCTATGAAGACCCCGAGAAGATGGAGGAAATCTCCAAAGCGGGGCAGGAGTATCTTGACCGCATAGCGCAGAGCAGAGACCTTGAAGAGCAGTATAACAAGAACATTCAGAAGTCGGTGGAAGACATTGAACAACTGAAGAATGAGAAAGGCTATACCGACGAGCAGGTTGATGAAGGGATGAAGAAAATCTGCCAAATCGCCTATGATGCCATTGTAGGCAAGTTCTCCAAAGAAGCACTCGACTTCGCCTTTAAGGGATTGTCACACGATGAGGATGTAGAGACGGCGGCGCAGGAAGCGGAAGTAAGAGGACGCAACGCCAATATCGAGGAGAAGCTGAGAAAGCGCAGCAAGGGTGACGGAATCCCAGCCGCACCAAGCGGACGCGCAGGTTCAGCGCAGACCACACCGAAGCGCAGTCTTGGAGCCCTTGACTCCGCGAGTGAAGCCTCTTCCATTTGGGAGAGAGGAGGATTTAAAAGAAACAAGACAAATCAATATTAACAAAATTAGAAAACAATGAAGAAAGAATTTTTGAAAAAGAACTTGTGGCGAATGATTTTGGGTATTTTGGCAATGGTGTTCGGCGCAACGGACGCCGTCGTAATGG
>ERZ1034915.556-NODE-556-length-24635-cov-24.671115_pt1 | contig 24635 bp, 24 predicted proteins | sample MGYA00520592_ERZ1034915 | MGnify/ENA primary metagenome ERZ1034915 (study PRJEB33766, sample SAMN09781787) | gut metagenome | biome: gut microbiome | host: Homo sapiens | place: Madagascar | study: EMG produced TPA metagenomics assembly of the PRJNA485056 data... | reverse complement strand
TGAGATGTTTTTTTGATACCCTTAGGTGGCTAACTTCATTTTAGAACTTTCCATTGACACTATGAAAACGTGTTAATGATTTAAATGGACCTGTTTCCTATCTTTTTATTCTGGAATATGTTACACTAGAAAAGTTGTTAAACAACGAAATTAAAGTTTAATAAGGCAGCTTCGCACTGCCTTTTAGAAAAGAGAAAAATTTGAAATTTACAGAACTTAACTTATCGGAAGCAATCCTTGCTACTGTTGAAAAAGCAGGCTTTGTTGAGCCATCACCAATCCAAGAGTTGACAATCCCTTTGGCATTGGAAGGTAAGGATGTTATCGGACAAGCGCAAACTGGTACAGGGAAAACAGCTGCCTTTGGTCTACCAACATTGGATAAAATTGATACAAGTCGTAATCTTGTCCAAGCCTTGGTTATTGCTCCAACACGTGAATTAGCGGTTCAAGGTCAAGAAGAATTGTTCCGTTTTGGTCGTGAAAAAGGTGTTAAAGTCCGTTCAGTTTACGGTGGTTCAAGCATTGAAAAACAGATTAAAGCTCTTCGTTCAGGTGCTCATATTGTTGTCGGAACACCAGGTCGTTTGCTTGATTTGATTAAACGTAAAGCTTTAAAACTTGAACACGTAGAAACATTGATTCTTGATGAAGCAGATGAAATGCTTAACATGGGATTCTTGGAAGATATTGAAGCTATTATCAGACGTGTGCCTGAGACACGTCAGACACTTCTTTTCTCAGCTACAATGCCTGAAGCAATCAAACGTATCGGGGTTAAATTCATGCATAATTCTGAACACGTTAAAGTAGCTGCTAAAGAATTGACAACTGATCTTGTCGATCAATACTATATTCGTGTTAAAGAACAAGATAAATTTGATACAATGACTCGTCTGATGGACGTTGATCAACCAGAATTGTCAATCGTCTTTGGACGTACAAAACGTCGTGTTGATGAATTGACACGTGGTTTGAAATTGCGTGGTTACCGTGCTGAAGGCATTCACGGTGATCTTGACCAAGGCAAACGTCTTCGTGTCTTACGTGATTTCAAAAATGATAACATCGATATCTTGGTTGCAACTGACGTAGCTGCTCGTGGTCTTGATATTTCAGGTGTTACACACGTTTATAACTACGATATTCCTCAAGATCCAGAAAGCTATGTACACCGTATCGGACGTACTGGACGTGCTGGTAAACATGGTCAATCTATTACTTTTGTTGCACCAAATGAAATGGGTTATTTGTCAATTATTGAAAAATTGACGAAAAAACGTATGAAAGGTTTGAAACCAGCAACTGCTGATGAAGCCTTCAAAGCTAAGAAAAAAGTTGCTCTTAAGAAAATTGAACGTGACTTTGCTGACGAAAAAGTCCGTAACAGCTTTGATAAATTCAAAGGAGATGCGGTTAAATTGGCTGCTGAATTCACACCAGAGGAGTTGGCACTTTACATCTTAAGCTTAACCTTTAAAGACCCTGAAACTCTTCCGAAAGTTGAAATTGCGCGTGAAAAACCATTGCCATTCAAACCTTCAGGTGGTGGCTTTAACAACCGTAAAGGTGGCCGTGGAAATAATGGCCGTGGACGTGATAACCGCCGTGGCGGGCGTGATCGCAAACGTGATGACCGTGACAACGGCTACCGCGATTTCAAACGCACATCATCTAAGAACAAACGTGATTTCCAAAATAAAGATAACAAACGCCCACACCGCACATCAAGCGAGAAGAAAAATGGATTTGTTATCCGTAACAAAGGGGAAAGATAATAGTAAAACGCACTCTGCTTGAGCAGGGTGCGTTTTTGGGTTAAGCTTTGTGTTCGTGAATATAATCGAGTTTTTGTTGTCGTGTTTTTTGTTTAAAATAGCTTTCTGCGGACATGGCGGCTTCTTTGCTATCAAAACTTTCTTGGTAAATGAGTTTGACAGGTAAGCGGCTTTTTGTGTATTTAGCACCTTTACCTGCATTATGCGTTTTGATGCGGCGTTCTACATCAGTAGTGTAGCCAGTGTAGAGCGTACCGTCTATGCACTCAACTACGTACATATAAGCTCTTTTAGTCTTTCTTTCCTTTTTTTCCATAATAGATTTCAAAAATATCGTCGGTATACTCACCGTTTTCTTTGTGAACAAAGAATGGTGGAAGAATTTTTAGACCATCGGTTGAACCGTCTTTGATGGCTTCAATCAAAAGCATATTAGCATCTTTTCCCATTTTGGGGTAAACAAATTGGATGCGCTTTGGTGCTAGATTGTACTGTCCCATGGTATCGATGATGTCTAGAAAACGATCTGGCCTGTGCACCATAGCAAGTCTTCCGTTTGATTTTAGAGCATGTCTTGCGATGTCACAAATTTCTTCAAGGTTTGTTGTAATTTCGTGTCTAGCAAGAAGATAATATTCAGAGACATTTTTCTTAGAAGTCTCTGAAACCTTGAAATAAGGAGGATTGCAGAGAATTAAGTCAACACCAGTTCGCGGCACGTGATTTAATAAATTTTTCAAATCATCATGAATCATCTGAACTTGGTCTTCTAGGTGGTTCAAGTGAATTGAGCGCTCTGCCATGTCAGCTAAGCGCTCCTGAATTTCAACTTCGATAATTGGCGCTTTAGTGCGGGTACTGGCAAAAAGTCCAACGGCACCATTTCCAGAACAGAGGTCAACAATCAAGCCACGTGATGGAATTTCTGGAAAACGTGACAAGAGGACACTGTCGATAGAATAGCTGAAAACCTCTCTGTTTTGAATAATTTTTACATCTGTCGAAAAGAGCTGATCAATACGCTCACCTTCTTTTAAAATTGATTTAGTCATGACATTTATTATAGCAGATTTTGACTGTTCTTACTAGCGAGGTCGTTAATTTTTACTTTCTAAAACCGCTTAAGCATGGTACAATATAAAGTAATGAGAAAAAAGGAGTAAATCTGTGTTTTATACTTATTTACGCGGGCTAGTAGTTTTCCTACTTTGGATTATCAATGGAAATGCTCACTATCATAATGAGGACAAAATTTTAAGTAAGGATGAGAACTATATCTTGGTTGCTCCGCACCGTACTTGGTGGGATCCAGTTTATATGGCATTTGCTGCTCGTCCGAAAGAATTTATTTTCATGGCGAAGAAAGAATTGTTTACGAATCGTATCTTTGGTTGGTGGATCCGTATGTGTGGTGCCTTTCCGATTGACCGTGAAAATCCAGGGCAAAAAGCTCTTAAATACCCTATTAACATGTTGAAGAAAAGCGATCGTTCACTTGTGATGTTCCCAAGTGGTAGCCGTCATTCAACCGATGTTAAAGGTGGGGTTGCTGTTATTGCTAAAATGGCGAAGGTTAAGATTATGCCAGTCGTTTATGCAGGACCAATGGAATTAAAAGGACTTTTGACTGGAGAACGTGTGGATATGAACTTTGGTAATCCAGTTGACATTTCTGACATCAAACGCATGAATGATGAAGGGATTGAAGAAGTGGCAAACCGTATTCAAACAGAATTTGATCGCTTGGATGCTGAAAATGCGACTTATCATACCAACAAAAAACCAAATCCATTAACTTACATTTACCGTATTCCTCTTGGACTTGTGGCGATTATCGTTGTTCTGTTGACATTGCTCTTTAGCTACATTGCAAGCTTTGTCTGGGATCCAGATAAACACCTTAAAATGAAATAAATAAGAAAAAACTCGGATTTCTTGAGTTTTTTTCGAATAATTAAGTAAGGGCTCCTTAGGAGCCTTTTTCTAATGCTTAAAAGGTGAGGTAATAGGATGATTGAAGAGATGAAAGAAAGACTTTTGGAACATAAGACGGTAGCAGCGGTTTTAGGAACGGTGCTTGTTATGCTTGTGGTATTCTTTGCTTGGTCTAGTGTGACCAGACCACAAGCTCAGCTACAAAGTGACTTACCAACAATTTCTAGTAGTATCCCAGCAAGTTCAAGTTTAGAAACAACAAAAATAAAGACTATGACATCTCATTCTCAAGATGACCCTGGCAAGATTTTTGTCGATATCAAAGGTGCTGTTAAAAATGAGGGTGTTTATGAACTGTCAAATGGCAGCCGTGTTACGGATTTAGTCAAAAAAGCTGGTGGATTTACAGATGATGCTGATAAGAAGTCAGTCAATTTAGCTGAAAAATTAGCTGACGAAGCGGTTGTCTATGTGGCAAAAATTGGTGAAGAAGTCACACCAGCAAGCACACTTTCTCAAGCTAAACCAACGACAGCTAGGGGGGGACAAGGTGACGGCTCAGCGCAAATCAATCTTAACACCGCAACTACAGAAGAACTCCAAACTATTTCTGGCATTGGGGCTAAACGTGCGCAAGATATCATTGATTATCGTGATGCTAATGGTGGTTTCTCATCTGTTGGTGATTTGAAAAATGTTTCTGGCATTGGTGAGAAGACTTTGGAAAAATTAAAATCTGAGGTGACTGTTGATTAAGCATTTCCCTGTCAAGCCAATTCAATTGGCTTTTTTGCTCATTTTGCTCTATTATTTTTGCTTTTCAAAAGGGATTGGGTGTTTGATGTTTCTCTTGCTAGCTTTGCTGTTTTTATGGCAACAGTATGGTTGGAAGGCTTGGTATCAGGTTTCACTGTGTTTGGCTTTTTTTGCGATATTTTTCCTGACTAAGGCTAATCAGACAGAACAGGCTTATCAAGCGGCGCCAACTCAGCTAGCAAAAATACAGATGATTCCAGATACGATTTCGGTTAATGGTGATTTGTTATCTTTTCGAGGGAAGGAGGCTGGGCAGACTTACCAAGTTTTTTATATCTTGAAGTCAGAAAAAGAGCAGGAATTTTTTAAAAATCTTAATCAAACAATGCTTTTATCAGGGCAGGTGGATCTAGAAGAGGCAACGCCACAGCGGAATTTTGGTGGTTTTGATTACCGCACTTACCTTAAACATGAAGGCATTTATCGGATTGCTAATCTTTCTTCGATTACTGAAATAAGACAGCAGAGCTCTTTAAGTTTTTTTGAACGACTACATGAACTTAGAAGACAGGCGATTGTCAGTATTCAAAGGAATTTTCCTGCTCCCATGCAACATTACATGACTGGCCTTTTGTTTGGATATTTGGATAAGTCTTTTGATGAGATGAGTGATGTTTATACTAGTTTAGGGATTATTCATCTTTTTGCTCTGTCTGGTATGCAGGTAGGCTTTTTTGTGGCACTTTTTCGTTTTATTATTTTACGTCTTGGGTTACGGCGAGATTATGTGGATATACTGCAAATCCCGTTTTCACTTGTATATGCTGGCTTGACAGGCTTTTCGGTATCAGTGATTCGTAGTTTAATTCAGTCTGCCTTTGCAAATCTTGGTATTAAAAAATTAGATAATCTTGCCTTTACTTTAATGACCCTTTTTATTTTGATGCCAAATTTCCTGCTAACAACAGGAGGAATTCTTTCTTTTACCTACGCTTTCATCCTGAGTTTTATTGATTTTGATGAGCTTAGTCATTATCAAAAAATCCTTACAGAATGTTTTGCGATTTCGCTGGGAAGTTTACCGGTTTTGCTATATTTCTTCTCAGTATTTCAACCTTTGTCGCTGCTTTTAACAGCTATTTTTTCACTAGCTTTTGATACGCTTATCTTACCTGTTTTGACCTTTGTTTTTCTTTTATCACCTCTGGTTAAAATTACCGCGTTAAATCCATTTTTTGTTTTTTTGGAAACTATCATCAAATTTAGTAAGTCGCTGATTGGCACACCACTTGTTTTTGGCAGACCAAGTCTAGGAATTTTGTTGCTATTACTTTTAATAATAGGACTTCTCTATGACTGTTATCGACACAAAAAAGTGGCCATTTTCCTTTTTAGCATAATAGCTTTGCTATTTTTCCAAATCAAGCATCCGCTCGAAAACGAAGTGACGGTGGTTGACATTGGGCAGGGAGATAGCATTTTGGTGCGAGATGTAAAGGGGCAGACGCTGTTAATTGATGTCGGAGGAAAAGTGAGGTTTAGTGAGAAAAAATCGTGGCAAAAGCGCTTAGCTGATAGCAATGCTGAGCGGACATTGATTCCTTATCTGAAAAGTCGAGGAATTGGTAAAATTGATCAGTTAGTTTTGACGCACACGGATACCGACCATATGGGCGATATGCTGGAAGTCGCAAAAGAGCTGAAAATTGGTCAAGTCCTGGTGAGTCCAGGAAGTCTCACAAAGCCAGATTTTGTGGTTAAACTTCGACAAATGAAGACGCCAGTTCACGCAGTTTCTGCAGGAGATAACTTGCCAATTATGGGAAGTCACTTGCAGGTGCTTTATCCAAATGCTGTTGGTGATGGTGGAAATAATGATTCTGTGGTGCTTTATGGTAATCTTCTGGGTAAGAATTTCTTGTTTACTGGAGACTTGGAAGAAGAGGGCGAAGAGCAGATGATGGCAACTTATCCCAATCTGCCAGTCGATGTCTTAAAAGCAGGACATCACGGTTCAAAAGGGTCATCGAGCCCAGAATTTCTAGATCACATTTCACCACAAATGGCTTTGATTTCCGCAGGGCAAAATAACCGTTACAAACACCCTCACCAAGAAACACTTGATCGTTTTCAAAAACAAAATATGACCATTTACCGCACAGACCAACAAGGTGCTATCCGTTTTAGAGGATTAAACCACTGGAAAATTGAAACGGTGAGGTGATTTAAAAGTGACAGCACACGAAAAACAGTAGTCGATTTGTGGCTGTTTTTGTTATAATATCTTTATGATTGCAATCGAAGAAATTGATAAATTACGAAAAGAAAATCTCAGCCTGATTACGGTGGTGACGGGTGAGGATTTGGGACAATATTCTCAGCTCAAAGAGCGCATGATGGAGCGCGTTGGCTATGATAAGGATGATTTGACTTATTCTTATTTTGATATGGCTGAGGTAGATTATCAGGATGCGGAGATGGACCTTGAAAGTTTGCCATTTTTTGCGGACCAAAAGGTGGTTATTTTTGATAATTTGCTTGACATCACGACGGCTAAAAAATCTTATTTGGATGATAAGGAACTCAAACGTTTTGAGGCTTATTTGGAAAATCCTTTGGACACGACACGTTTGATTATTTTTGCCCCAGGAAAATTAGATGGCAAACGTCGCTTGGTGAAAATTCTTAAACGTGATGCTCAGATTTTTGAAGCGAGTGAATTAAAAGAAGCAGAGCTAAAAACGTATTTCCAAAAATTAGCTCACAAAGAGAACTTAGTTTTTGATTCTGGCGTTTTTGAGGCTTTGCTTTTGAAATCCAATTATGATTTCAGCGAGATTTTGAAAAATATTGCCTTTTTGAAATCTTATAAAAAAGATGGTCATATTACTTCAGAAGATATTAATCAAGCCATTCCGAAAACACTTCAGGATAATATTTTTGACTTGACGCAGTTTGTCTTGAATGGCAATATCGACGAGGCGCGTGACTTGATTCGTGATTTGCGTTTGCAAGGCGAAGACGAAATCAAGTTGATCGCTATCATGCTAGGGCAATTTCGTATGTTTTTGCAAGTCAGTATCTTAGCCAGTCAAGGAAAGACAGAGCAGCAGATGGTAGCAACCTTGTCTGATTATCTGGGACGCCGTGTCAATCCTTATCAAGTCAAATTTGCTGTGCGTGATTCACGCACACTGTCAATGACTTTCTTGAAAAAAGCTATTGCTGTTTTGATTGAGACAGATTATGCCATTAAGACAGGAACATATGACAAAGATTACCTCTTTGATGTGGCTATTTTAAAAATTGCTCATGAGCATCATTAAGCATACTTAAAAAAGCAGTCAAATAATTTGCTAGTTAGACTTGATTCTTATAAAATGATGATAAGAAATAATGAAAAGAAAGAAGGTAGCTAGCATGGCTATTATTTTACCCGAATTACCATACGCATACGATGCGCTTGAACCATACATCGATGCAGAAACAATGACATTGCACCATGATAAACATCATGCCACTTATGTAGCAAATGCCAATGCGGCTCTTGAAAAACACCCTGAACTTGGAGATGATTTAGAAGTTATCTTGGCAGATCTTGACAAGATTCCAGCAGATATTCGTCAAGCGGTGATTAACAATGGTGGTGGTGCTCTTAACCACTCACTTTTCTGGGAATTCCTTTCTCCTGAAAAACAAGAGCCAACAGCAGATGTTTTGGCTGCGATTGAAGAAGCTTTTGGTTCATTTGATGAGTTTAAAGCTGTCTTTACAAAAGCTGCAACAACACGTTTCGGTTCAGGTTGGGCATGGCTTGTCGTTAACAAAGATGACAAACTCGAAGTAATCTCAACAGCTAACCAAGACAATCCAATTTCAGAAGGTAAAAAACCAATTCTTGGTCTTGATGTTTGGGAACATGCCTACTATCTCAAATACCATAATGTTCGACCAGACTATATCAAAGCTTTCTTTGATATTATCAATTGGGCAAAAGTTGCTGAATTGTACAAAGCAGCAATTGCTGACTAAAAATTAAAGATAGCACTCTCTAATCTAGAGGATAGGCATTTGTCTATCCTCTTTTTATGTCTAAATATGATATAATAGCAAGGAATAGGGAGGAATTTTGCATGTCAGGACATAATAAATGGAGCAAAATTAAAAATAAAAAAGGTGAAGCAGATGCTAAACGTGGTGCGATTTTCAATAAATTGTCACGTGAAATTTTTGTAGCTGCTAAAGCTGGTGATGGCGATCCATCAATGAACGCCAGGCTTCGTATGGTTTTGGATAAAGCGCGGGCAGCTAATATGCCAAAAGATAACATCAATCGTGCGATTAAGAAAGCAACAGATGTTGGTGATACAACAAATTACGATGAAATCACTTATGAAGGTTATGGACCTGGTGGGGTAGCTATTCTCGTTCACACACTAACTGACAATAAAAAACGTACAGATGCGAACATGCACACCATTTTTACACGTAACGGTGGTAACATGGGCTCAACTGGTTCAGTTGCTTACATGTTTGACCGCAAGGGTTATATTGTCATTGACCGTGAAAATTGGGACTTGGACGAAGACAGCATGCTTGAGTTGATTTTGGATGCTGGGGCAGAAGATTTGAAAACATTAGATGAAGCCTTTGAAGTCTTCACTGAACCAAAAGAATTTCCAGCTGTTAAAGAAGCTTTGCAAGCACAAAATCTTGAATTTGCACAAGCTCAACTTAGCATGATTCCACAAAACTACGTTAGCCTTGATGCAGAACAAGCAGACATTTTGGAAACATTGGTTGATAAACTCGAAGACGACGATGATGTCCAAGATGTTTACACAAACATGGCTGATTAATAATGAAAAAAAGAACTTCAATTTTTTTCGAAGTTCTTTTTGTGTATTTATTATTTTACAAACATAGCATCGCCAAAACTAAAGAAGCGGTAGCGTTCATCGATGGCGTGTTGGTAAGCTTCTAAGACGAATTCACGTCCGGCGAAAGCTGAAACCAACATAACAAGTGTTGATTTTGGTAAGTGGAAGTTTGTTGAAAAGGCATCAACCACTTTGAACTCATAACCTGGTTTGATGAAAATGTTTGTCCAACCACTGTCAGCTTTGATTTCACCGTTGAATTTTGAACCGATAGTTTCAAGGGTACGAATTGAAGTTGTTCCAACCGCAACAACACGTCCACCAGCAGCTTTTACGTCGCGAAGGGTTTGGGCAGCTTCTTCAGACAAGCGGTAGAATTCAGAGTGCATTTCGTGTTTTTCAACATTATCAACAGAAACTGGACGGAATGTTCCAAGTCCAACGTGAAGTGTGACGTAGACAAGTTTTACGCCTTTTGCTTCAATTTTTTTAAGCAATTCTTTGGTGAAGTGAAGTCCAGCAGTTGGAGCGGCAGCAGAACCATTTTCTTTGGCGTAGACTGTTTGGTAACGGTCTGGGTCATCCAATTTTTCGTGAATGTATGGTGGCAATGGCATTTCACCAAGGCTTTCCAAAATTTCAAGGAAGATACCATCGTAATTGAATTCAACGATACGACCACCGTGATCTAATTCTTCTACAACTGTGGCAGTCAAACGACCATCACCAAATGATACTTTTGCTCCCACGCGCAAGCGTTTAGCGGGTTTTGCCAAAACTTCCCATTGGTCGCCTTCAGTATTTTTCAAAAGAAGTAATTCAACGTGACCGTGTGTGTCTGGTTTTTCACCGTAAAGACGAGCTGGGAGAACGCGTGTGTTATTCATGACCAGAGCATCACCAGGGTTTAGCTCATCAAGAATGTGGTCGAAGTGTGTATCAACCATTTCGTGTGTTTTGTGGTCAATGATTAAAAGTTTAGAACTATCTCGTTTTTCAAGAGGCGTTTGGGCAATTAACTCCTCTGGTAAATTAAAATCAAAATCATCGGTATGCATAATCTAACATGTTTCCTTAATATTATATTCTCAACTAATCATTATAACACGATAAGCATTTTCCGTCATCTGGTCTTGTTTTAATTGTAACAATTCTAAAGAGATGGTATAATAAAAATAATAAAGAAAATGCTTAAAAATTAATGGAAAGTGATGAAAAAAGATGAAAGAAAAAATTGGAGACTACGCAAAATCAATCGTCTATGGTGGCATGGACGGGATTGTCACGACATTTGCGGTTGTTGCAGGAGCAGTCGGCGGTAACTTAGGAATCACGCCGATTGTCATTCTTGGCTTTTCAAATCTTCTGGCTGATGGCTTTTCAATGGCAGTCGGAGATTATTTGAGTTCAACAACTGAAAAATCGGTAGTTAAAGGTAAGGCAGTTAAGAATGCTGGAGCAACTTTCCTTTCATTCATCTTTTTTGGCTTGATTCCTCTTTTGTCTTACCTTTTGATTAATGTTTTTAGCATTTTTAGAGTTCACACTTTCATGATGGCTTGTATTTTGGTGTCACTTGCCCTAACCCTTTTAGGCTTTGTCAAAGCTTTGATAACCAAGAAAAGCAAACTCAAAGAAATTTTTAGAACCGTCTTGATTGGTTTAATCGCTGCGCTATTTGCTTACTATGTTGGAAATTTCCTAGGACAGATTGCAGGAACAAGATAGACATAAAGGTCTGAGATTAATTCTCAGGCTTTTTTTATTTCTCAAAATATTTTTCTTGACAACAATTGGTATATACCATATAATAATTTTAGATAAATGGTATATACCAAAAAACAAGAATGGGGAAGTGTCATGAAAGTAATTCGTGTTAATAATCAAATTGAAGGTGGTAAAACAGCATTTGCTTTGTTAAAAGAAGCTTTGGAAAATGGTGCCAAAACTTTAGGGCTTGCAACAGGTAGCACACCACTTAGTTTCTATAAAGAAATTGCAAATAGTAATCTTGATTTTTCAGAAATGACAAGCATTAACCTTGATGAATACGTAGGTTTGGCTGCAGATAATGACCAAAGTTATCATCATTTTATGCAGGAAAATCTTTTCCAATATAAACCATTTAAAGAAAGCTATTTGCCAAACGGTCTAGCTGAAGATTTGCAAGTAGAAGCAAAACATTATGATCAAATCATCGAGGAACATCCGATTGATTTTCAAATTTTGGGAATTGGTCGTAATGGTCACATTGGTTTTAACGAACCGGGGACATCATTTGACATGACAACACATATCGTTGATTTGACAGCAGATACCATTAAAGCTAATAGTCGATTCTTTTCTAGCATGGATGAAGTCCCAAAACAAGCCATTTCAATGGGAATTAAGTCTATCTGTTCAGCTAAAATGGTTGTCTTGATGGCTTATGGCAAGGACAAAGCAGATGCTATTAATCAAATGCTTAATGGTCCCGTTAGCGAAGAGTTACCAGCTAGTGTTCTTCAACATCATCCAAATCTTGTTGTCATTGTTGATGAGGCAGCTGCCAGTGAACTAAATCAATAAATCATTCTGGGTGGCCTAGCTGCCCAGTTTTTGGTGCTTCAAAAAATCTTATAGAACATGGTACAATAAGAACATGCGTTTAGATAAATTGTTAGGACAGGCGGGCTTTGGCTCAAGAAATCAAGTCAAAAAACTCATCAGAAGTCGTCAGGTTTATGTGGATGGCAGGCTAGCTGAGGCAGATAACTTGAACGTTGAGCCAAGTTTGCAAGAGATAACTGTTTCGGGCAAACAGGTCACATTGTCTACTGAAAAATATTTTATTTTAAATAAACCGTCAGGAGTCGTTTCTGCGGTGTCTGATAAAGAACATCAGACGGTCATTGATTTGATTGCTGAAGCAGACCGAGTGCCAAAACTCTATCCAGTTGGGCGTTTAGACCGTGACACGGAAGGGCTACTTTTAATTACCAATAATGGTCCCTTGGGTTTTCGCATGCTTCATCCAAAATACCATGTTACAAAGACCTATTATGTCGAAGTAAATGGTCTCTTAGCAGCTGATGCGCCAGCCTTTTTTGAAAATGGCGTGACCTTTGATGACGGAACGGTTTGTAAGCCTGCTAAGCTAGAGATAATTAAGACAAGTCTTGAAAAAAGCTCTGCTTATATCTCGATTGCGGAAGGAAAATTTCATCAAGTTAAGAAAATGTTTTTGGCTTATGGGGTCAAGGTCATTTACCTCCAACGAATGACTTTTGGTGACTTTGAACTTGGTGATTTACCAAGGGGACAATACCGAGAATTGAATACGAGAGAAACAGAAATCTTGAAAAAGTATTTGGATTAATTTGAAGCTTTTTCAGGATTTTTTCGAATAAAGAAGTAGGAGGTTTAATATGCTGTCTGCTCTTGATGAAAAAGGTCGTTTGGTCTCCTTGTTAGATGAGATTTCTGAAAAGCAAACTTTTACTTGTCCAGCCTGTCATTCACCAGTTCGACTGAGACATGGTCAGATTATGCGTCCGCATTTTGCGCATGTGTCGCTTAAAAATTGTGATTTTTATAGTGAAAATGAAAGTGACGAACATTTGCAGTTAAAAGCAGCACTTTACCAAGCTCTTTCACAAAGTGAAAATGTAACCGTAAAAGCTGTCTTGCCAGAGCTGCATCAGGTTGCAGATGTTTTGGTCAATGATAACTTAGCTCTGGAAGTTCAGTGTTCTAGGCTATCAGAAAAACGTCTCAGAGAACGAACGACTTCTTATCACAAGGCGGGCTTTAATGTTTTATGGCTTTTGGGAGAAAAATTATGGCTTGGTGAGCGCTTAACGCCCCTACAGCGACACTTTCTTTACTTTTCACAGAATATGGGGTTTCATCTGTGGGAGTTAGATGCTAAGCAAAGGCTTGTTCGACTACATTATTTAATTTATGAAGATTGGCACGGTAAAGTGCATTATTTGACGAAAAGCTGCTCGCTCTCAGGAAACTTAATGGCATTTTTCAGACTTCCCTATCAAAAACAAAAGCTCTCAACTTACGACGTTAATCAAGACTCAAATTTATTAAGCTATATTCAAAGGCAACTATCTTCTCGAAATACTTCTTGGTTAAAGCGCCAAGAAAAGGCTTATTTACAAGGGAAAAATCTTCTCACACTGCCTTTGTCAGCTTATTTTCCGCAAGTTAGGCCCCCAGAAGTTAAGGATGGCTTTTGTCAAATTTCACAAGACTTATCAGACTTTTATGAGACCTTTAGGCGTTATTATCAAAATCAAAGTGAAAAAGGTGTTCAAAGACTTTACCCGCCAGCTTATTATGGTAGAATGGTTAATAATGCCAAGAAAAGGAGAACATAATGTCAGATAATCGTAGTCATATCGATGAAAAATATAAATGGGATCTAAGCACTGTTTTTGCGACTGATGACGCTTGGGAGGCTGAATTAGCTAAGTTAGATGCTGGTTTAGAAGATGCTAAAAAATACAAAGGTCACTTGACGCAATCAAGTAAGAATTTGCTAACTATGACGGAGCATTATCTTGATTTGTCACGCAGATTGGAAAAAGTTTACGTCTATGCATCAATGAAAAATGACCAAGATACAACAGTGGCAAAATACCAAGAATACCAAGCTAAAGCCACAGCACTTTATGCTAAATACAGTGAAGTCTTTGCTTTTTACGAACCAGAATTGATGAAATTATCAGCTGAAGATTTTGCGGCATTTGTTGCTGAGACGCCAGCACTATCAGCTTATACGCATTTCTTTGAACAACTTTTCAAACGCCAAGCACATGTCTTGTCACAAAAAGAAGAAGAACTCTTAGCTGGTGCACACGAAATTTTTGGTGCTGCTGGTGAAACTTTTGAAATTCTGGATAATGCTGATATTGTTTTCCCAGAGGTTTTAGATGATGAAGGCAATGAGGTACAATTAACACATGGTAATTTCATTAGTCTTTTGGAATCAAAAAATCGCGACGTCCGAAAAGCAGCTTATGAAGCGATGTATGCCACTTATGAACAATTCCAACACACTTACGCTAAGACATTACAGACAAATGTTAAGGTTCATAACTATGATGCGCGTGTTCACCACTTCAAGTCAGCACGTGAGGCAGCACTTTCTGCTAACTTCATTCCAGAAGCAGTTTATGATACATTGATTGACCGTGTGAATGCACACTTGTCACTGCTTCATCGTTATGTGGCACTTCGTAAGAAAGTTCTTAAATTGGACGATTTGAAAATGTATGATATTCATACACCATTGTCTGAAATGGATATGAGTTTCACTTATGAAGAAGCTTTGAAAAAAGCAGAAGAAGTTTTGGCTATCTTCGGTAAAGATTATTCTGAACGTGTTCACCGTGCTTTCACAGAACGTTGGATTGACGTTCATGTCAATAAAGGAAAACGCTCAGGAGCTTATTCTGGTGGGGCTTACGATACCAACGCCTTTATGCTTTTGAACTGGCAAGATACGCTTGATAATCTGTTTACTTTGGTACATGAAACTGGGCACAGCCTTCATTCAACATTTACTCGTGAAAATCAACCGTATGTCTACGGTGATTACAGCATTTTCTTAGCTGAAATTGCTTCAACAACCAATGAAAATATTTTAACGGAAACGCTTTTGAAAGAAGTTGACGATGATAAAGCTCGCTTTGCGATTTTGAATCATTTCTTGGATGGTTTTAAAGGAACAATCTTCCGTCAAGCACAATTTGCAGAGTTTGAAGATATGATTCATAAAGCAGACCAAGCTGGTGAAGTATTGACAAGCGAATACCTTAACAATCTTTATGCAGACCTAAATGAAAAATATTATGGTCTTAGCAAGGAAGACAATCCGGAAATTCAATACGAATGGGCACGTATTCCGCATTTCTACTACAACTATTATGTTTATCAATACGCAACAGGTTTTGCAGCAGCAAGCTACCTAGCTGATAAAGTGGTTCACGGTACACAAGTTGATATCGACCGTTACCTTGATTACCTCAAGGCTGGTAATTCTGATTACCCACTTAATGTGATTGAAAAAGCTGGAGTTGATATGACAAGTAGTGATTATCTGGATGCTGCCTTCAAGATTTTTGAAGACCGCCTAAATGAACTAGAAGCCTTGGTTGAAAAAGGGGCACACCTTTAAAATAGTTTTTGAGATTGGATGATTTCAGTCTCTTTTATGTTATAATGGAAAAATTTGGAGGTGCTGGTATGGAAATTCGACCAATTGACTTTTGTGATGAAGAAGCTTACTGCTCTTTTCTAGCGTCTTTTAAAAATGATGATAATCCTTTTGTTGCTCCTGAGACGACGCGCGAAGTCACTGATTTTAAGGTGTTTGTAGAAAATAGCAGAGCTCAAGAAAGAAAAGCTGCTCATCCAGATTATTCGACAGTGACCACTTATTATACGTTTGTAGATGGTAGCATTGCTGCGCGAATTGCTTGTCGTTGGCAACTTGAAAAAGGAAATCTATCGACTGTTGGTGGACATATCGGCTATCCAACCTCACCAAAATTTAGACGACAAGGTATTATGACAAAACCTCTTAACTTTGCCCTTGAAGAATATGGTAAACGTGGGATTAGTCCCGTTTTGATCACAGCACGTGAAGACAATATTGCCAGTCGTCACATTATTGAAAAAGCTGGCGGGGCTTTAGAAAATAGTATTGATTTAGAAGACGGGCAGCGTTTAGTACGTTATTAGATTAGATTGGAGAAATAGATTGACAACTTTGATTTGGGATTTTGATGGAACTTTGGTGGACTCATATGAGGCAATTGGGGAGGCTTTGAAAGACACCTATGCACATTATGACCTTACTTTTAATGAAGAATGGGTTATGTCGTTTATCATCAAAGAATCGGTTAAGGCTTTGCTTTACAAGGTGGCTAAAGAGGAAGATTTGGATTTTGCTGAGCTGTCTAGTTTCTTTAAAAAAGAGCAAGAGGCGAGTGACCACAAGATTAATCCAATGCCACACATGGCAGAGATCTTAAAGCAAACCAAGCAAGCTGGCGTTAGCCATTTTGTCTATACTCATAAAGGCATTACGGCCAATGATGTTTTAGAAAGATTAGGTGTGCATCAGTATTTCACAGAAGTAGTGACATCGGCCAATGGCTTTGCACGTAAACCTGAGCCAGAAGCTATTGATTATCTGCTTGAAAAATACCATCTTGATAAGTCTGATACTTATTACGTTGGTGACCGTCGTATTGATGTTGAAGCGGCTGAGAATGCAGGTATCAAGTCAATCAATCTGGGTCAACCAAACTCAAAAATCAATCAAAAAATTGCAGATTTGTCTGATATTCCAGTACTTTTAAAAGCATGAAAAACTAGCTATTCACATCGGCTTTATTTTGCTATATAATAAGAGTTATGGTTAAATCATATTCAAAAACAGCAAATCACAATATGCGACGTCCTGTTGTCAAAGAGGGTGTCGTGCGTTATATGCGAACACGTCAAAAGCAAAATGACGGTTTTTTAGCTGAATTAGAAGCTTTTGCACATCAAGAAAATATCCCGATTATCCAGCACGAAGTCGTAGCTTATTTCCGTTTCTTGTTGCAAACCTTGCAACCTAAGAATATCTTGGAAATTGGAACAGCAATTGGTTTTTCAGCGCTTTTGATGGCAGAAAATGCACCAGAAGCTAAGATTACAACACTCGATCGTAATCCAGAAATGATTGCTTTTGCTAAGGAAAACTTTGCAAAGTATGACACTCGCAAGCAAATCACATTGGTTGAAGGCGATGCCGTTGATACTCTTTCAACCCTTGAAGGTGAGTATGACTTTGTCTTCATGGATTCTGCAAAATCAAAATACATCGTCTTTTTGCCAGAAGTTTTGAAACACTTGAAAGTTGGAGGTGTTGTGATTTTTGACGATGTCTTCCAAGGTGGTGATATTGTCAAACCAATCGAAGAAGTGCGTCGCGGACAGCGCACGATTTACCGTGGGCTTCAACGACTTTTTGACGCAACGCTTGATAATCCAAATCTGACAGCAAGCCTTTTACCACTTAGTGACGGACTGCTAATGCTCTGTAAAAATGCTGAAGATGTAGAACTGTAAAATTAAGCAACATTTAAGTTATTGTGGTATACTAATGGAGTTAAAGACAAATTAAGGAGTTTAATATCAATGGCTAACAAAGAAAAATCAGGATTTACAAAAATGATCCAAAGCAAGGCTTTTAAAGGTGTTTCTATTGCCGTGGCTTCAGCTCTTATCGGTGCTGGCGTTACTTACCTTGCTACAAACAACAATTCTGAAACTAAAGCTCTTGTTACAATGAAAGGTAACACAATTACAGTATCAGACTTCTACAGTGCTGCAAAAAGTTCAAAATCTTCACAACAAACAATGTTGAACTTGATTTTGTCACGTGTCTTTGAAGACCAATATGGAAGCAAAGTTTCAGATAAAGAAGTGACTGAAGCTTACAATAAAACTGCTTCATCATATGGTTCATCATTCTCAAGTGCACTTCAAGCTGCTGGTTTGACAACAGATACTTACAAGCAACAAATTCGCACATCAATGTTAGTGGAATATGCTGTTAAAGAAGCTGCCAAAGATAAATTGACAACTAAAAACTACAAAGAAGCTTACAAAGATTACACCCCTGATACAACAGCTACAGTTATTGCTTTGAGCAACGAAGACAAAGCTAACTCAGTTCACGATCAAGCAACTGCGGATGGCGCTGATTTTGATAAAATCGCTAAAGAAAACACAACAGCTAAGAAAACTGAATACACATTTGACTCAGCAGATACAAAACTTCCAACAGATGTTATGGATGCTGCATTCAAACAAAATGAAGGTTCAGTTTCAGATGTTATCAAAGTAATGAATTCTTCAACATATTCATACACTTACTACATCGTTAAGACAACTAAGAAAACAGATAAAAACTCTGATTGGAAGACATACAAAAAACGCTTGAAGAAAGCTATCATGGCTAAATATCAAAACGACACAAACTTCCAAAATCAAGTTATTGCTAAAGCTCTTGATAAAGCTAACGTGAAGATTAAAGATAACACCTTTGCAAGTATTCTTTCACAATATGCAACAAGCTCATCATCAAGTTCTTCAGCTTCATCATCAAAAGCTTCATCAACTTCTTCTGAAGCAAGCTCATCAAGTTCAACAGAAGAATCATCAACAACTGAATCATCTACAGATTCAGCTGAATAAGCTACTTGACCAGAAGCTTAAAATACAGTACAATTAAAAAGATTGAGAATCGTTTTTAAAAATTCAGATTCAGAAAAGTGGCGGTTGCTGCGAGCCATGGATGAAGTTAAAAATGTGCTACTCATGTTTTCTAATTGTCAATATTGGTAACCGAGTTACCAGGGTCAAATGCAAGAAAAAACAATTTAAGAGATAAATGAAGAATGACAGGTTCATTGAAAAGAGGTGGTACCGTGGCTAACGTCACCCTCTATGAGATGGACTTGCCGTTTTTTGTATCCTTAATGGCATAAAAGATGATTTCAATCTATGGCAAGCGTTGTAACATCGCTTAGTAACAAGAAAAGGAAAGATAAAATGAAACAATTGACTAGTGCGCAAGTGCGCCAAATGTGGCTAGACTTCTGGAAATCAAAAGGTCACTCTGTTGAACCTTCTGCAAACTTGATTCCTGTAAACGACCCAACTTTGTTGTGGATCAACTCAGGTGTTGCCACACTTAAAAAATACTTTGATGGTTCAGTAATTCCAGAAAACCCACGTATCACTAATGCTCAAAAAGCTATCCGTACAAATGACATCGAAAACGTTGGTAAAACAGCTCGTCACCATACAATGTTTGAAATGTTGGGTAACTTCTCTGTTGGTGATTACTTCCGTGATGAAGCAATCACTTGGGGATTTGAATTATTGACAAGTCCAGAATGGTTTGACTTCCCTAAAGATAAACTTTACATGACTTACTACCCAGATGATAAAGACACTTACAACCGTTGGATTTCACTTGGTGTTGAACCAAGTCACTTGATTCCAATCGAAGACAACTTCTGGGAAATTGGTGCTGGACCTTCAGGACCAGATACTGAAATCTTCTTTGACCGTGGTGAAGACTTTGACCCAGACCACGTTGGTATCAAACTTCTTGCTGAAGATATCGAAAACGATCGTTACATCGAAATCTGGAACATCGTGTTGTCACAATTTAACGCTGATCCAGCTGTTCCACGTTCAGAGTACAAAGAATTGCCACACAAAAACATTGATACGGGTGCCGGTTTGGAACGTTTGGTTGCGGTTATGCAAGGGGCTAAAACAAACTTTGAAACTGACCTCTTCATGCCAATCATTCGTGAAATCGAAAAATTATCTGGTAAAACTTATGATCCAGATGGCGACAACATGAGCTTTAAAGTTATCGCTGACCACATACGTTCACTTTCATTTGCTATCGGTGATGGTGCTCTTCCTGGTAACGAAGGTCGTGGATACGTGCTTCGTCGTTTGCTTCGTCGCGCAGTTATGCACGGTCGTCGCCTTGGTATCAACGAAACATTCTTGTATAAATTGGTTCCAACTGTTGGTAAAATCATGGAATCATACTACCCAGAAGTGCTTGAAAAACGTGAATTTATCGAAAAAATCGTTCGTCGTGAAGAAGAAACATTCGCACGTACAATCGATGCTGGTTCAAACATGCTTGACCAATTGTTGGCTGATTTGAAAGCAGCTGGTAAAGACACTGTTGAAGGTAAAGATATCTTCAAATTGTATGATACATATGGATTCCCAGTTGAATTGACTGAAGAATTGGCTGAAGACAAAGGCTTTAAGATTGACCACGCTGGCTTTGAAGCTGCTATGAAAGAACAACAAGAACGTGCGCGTGCAAGCGTCGTTAAAGGTGGTTCAATGGGTATGCAAAGCGAAACATTGTCAAGCATTACTGAAGAATCAGTCTTTAGCTACACTGAAGAAGTTCTTGATTCTACATTGTCAGTTATTATCGCTGATAACGAACGTACTGAAGCTGTTTCAGAAGGTCAAGTATTGCTTGTCTTTGCGAAAACTCCATTCTACGCTGAAATGGGTGGACAAGTAGCTGACCACGGTGTTATTAAAAATGATAAAGGTGACATCGTTGCTCGCGTGACAGATGTTCAAAAAGCTCCAAATGGTCAAGCTCTTCACACAGTTGATGTTCTCGCAAGCTTGTCAGTTGGTACAACATACACACTTGAAATTGATAGCAAACGTCGTCACAGTGTTATCAAAAACCACACAGCTACTCACTTGCTTCACGCTGCACTTCACCACGTTATCGGTGAACACGCTACTCAGGCTGGTTCTCTTAACGAAGAAGGATTCTTGCGCTTTGACTTCACTCACTTTGAAGCAGTAACTGCTGATGAATTACGTCAAATCGAAGAAGAAGTTAACCAACAAATCTGGAATGCTATTCCAGTTAAGACTGTTGAAACTGACATTGATACTGCTAAATCAATGGGTGCTATGGCCTTGTTCGGTGAAAAATACGGTAAAAACGTACGTGTTGTAACAATCGGCGATTACTCAATTGAACTTTGTGGTGGTACACACGTTTCAAATACAGCTGAAATCGGAATCTTCAAGATTGTTAAAGAAGAAGGTATCGGTTCAGGAACTCGTCGTATCCTTGCTGTAACTGGTAAAGAAGCCTTTGAAGCATACCGTCAAGAAGAAGAAGACCTTAAAGCAATTGCTGAAACTCTTAAAGTGCCTCAATTGAAAGAAGTTACTAAGAAAGTAGTAAGCTTGCAAGAACAATTGCACAAATTGCAAAAAGAAAATGCTGAATTGAAAGAAAAAGCAGCAGCAGCACAAGCTGGTGACGTTTTCAAAGATGTTAAAGAAGCAAACGGTCTTCGCTTTATCACTAGCCAAGTAACTGTTTCTGATGCAGGTGCCCTTCGTACATTTGCTGACAACTGGAAACAAAAAGACTATTCTGATGTTCTTGTCTTGGCAGCAGCTATTGGCGAAAAAGTCAATGTCCTTGTAGCAAGCAAATCAAAAGATGTTCATGCTGGTAACTTGATTAAAGTTTTGGCACCAATCGTATCAGGTCGTGGTGGTGGTAAACCAGACATGGCCATGGCCGGTGGTTCAGATGCTGCTAAAATCGCAGACCTTTTTGCAGCAGTAGCAGAAAATCTTTAAGATGACATCTAAAAAAATCTTTCTGAAACTCGCTATTGCTTTAATCAGCGTAACGATAGCAATTCTTATCTGTGTTCTTATTTCTGATAGTTTACAAAAGCAAGTGAATTGGCCACTTTTGGTCATTCTCTTTGCAGAATGTAGCTTACTCAGTAACCTGATTAAAATCTTGCGAGACAGAAAAAAATAAAAAGAAAGCTCACCTGATGGTGGGCTTTTTAGGGGTTATAGTTTCTAACTATCAAATCTATTTAAAATAACTATTTTACGAGGAGAAGGCAGACTGCTATAATAGTCACAAAGATTTCAGAAAATTTTCAACAAAAGATAGAATCGAGGAAATCATGAAAGTTTCACTAATTCAGATGGCTATTTACGAAGCTGAGCCGAAGAAAAACATTGAGAATGTCCTTGCTTGGTTAGAAAAAGCTGCACTTGATGAGTCCGATGTGATTGTTTTGCCTGAGATGTGGAACACTGGCTATGCTTTGGAGCAAATGGCTGAGCTTTCTGATAAGGATGGTCAGCAAACGAAAAATTTGTTAGGAAAGTTTGCCAAAGAAAATCAGGTTAATCTGGTAGCTGGTTCGGTTGCGACAGTAAAGAAAAATCAATTTTTTAATACTACTTATGTTTTTAACCGAGCTGGTCAGGTGATTGCTGATTATGATAAAGTTCATCTTTTTGGCTTGATGGGAGAAGATCGTTTTTTGCAGGATGGGCATCGTGAAAGTACTTTTGAGCTTGATGGTGTCAAGGTAGCTAGTATCATTTGCTATGATATGCGATTTCCGGAATGGGTGAGAACCTTGATGGCGACTGGTGCTAGAGTTTTATTTGTCGTAGCTGAGTGGCCAAAAAAACGTGTGCCACAGTGGGAGATTTTGCTGCGTGCGCGTGCAGTTGAAAATCAAGCTTTTGTAGTAGCTGTCAACCGTGTTGGTCAAGGAGTGTTGGATGATTTTTCTGGGCATTCATTGGTTATTGACCCGCTAGGAAATGTTATTTTGCAAGCGCCAGATAATCAAGAAGGTGTTTTTTCGGTAGATATTGACTTATCAGAGGTTGAAAAAGTTCGTGGTCATATTCCTGTTTTCGCTGACCGAAAACCAGAGTTGTATCATTAAGGGGGGAGTTAGGATGTTTTCACAATCAGATATTTTACAAACATTACCAAAACAATTTTTTGCAAGTCTTGTTGCTAAGGTCAATGCTAAAGTGGCACAAGGTTATGATGTAATAAATCTTGGGCAGGGAAATCCTGATCAGCCGACCTACGATTATATCGTTGATGCCTTGATTGAATCTGCTAAGAATCCAGCATCCCATAAATATTCACAATTTCGAGGCAATGCTAATTTTAAAGAAGCAGCTAGTCAGTTTTATAAGGATAATTATCAGGTGGAACTTGATAGTGAGAAGGAAATTTGTGTCCTTGGTGGTGCAAAGATTGGTCTGGTTGAATTTCCAGTAGCCACCATGAATTCTGGTGATTTGCTTTTGCTGCCTGATCCTGGTTATCCAGATTATTTATCAAGCGTTGCTCTTGGAAAAATTGAATATGAAACCTTTCCTTTAAAAGAAGAAAATAACTTTCTGCCAGATTTGTCAGCCATTCCTGAAGAAGTGGCAAAGCGTGCTAAATTTATCTACATCAACTACCCAAATAACCCAACTGGTGCTGTGGCGACGCCTGAATTTTATGAAGAATTGGTTGCTTGGGCGAAAAAATACGAAGTAGGTGTGGTTAGTGATTTCGCTTACGGAGCTTTGGGAGCAGATGATTTTAAAAATCCAAGTTTTCTCTCAACACCTGGGGCTAAAGAAGTTGGCGTTGAACTTTATACATTTTCCAAAACCTTTAACATGGCAGGTTGGCGTTTGGCTGTTGCGGCGGGAAATGCGGAGTTGATTGAGGCGCTTAACTTATTACAAGACCACCTTTTTGTCAGCATTTTTCCAGCTATCCAAGACGCTGGCGCAGTAGCTCTTTTAGATGAGCGCGCTAAAGCGGCAATCGCAGAGCTAAATCACAAATATGACGAGCGACGCCACGCTTTTGTCAAAGCTGCTGCTAAAATCGGCTGGCACGCCTTTGAGTCAAAAGGTTCGTTTTATGCTTGGATGCCGGTGCCAGAAGGTTATAACAGTGAAAGCTTCGCTGATTTACTCTTAAACGAAGCTCACGTCGCAGTCGCACCGGGAAAAGGTTTCGGACAAGCAGGAGATGGCTACGTCAGAATCGGACTCCTAGTTGAACCAGAACGCCTTGAAGAAGCCGTCGAGCGAATTGGACAGCTGGGATGGTTTGAAAAATAAGATTTTTAAACACTATTTTATTAAGATATAATGAAGGCATCAATAAACAAAGCTATAGGAAAATGCTAGTATGGGGAAAAATAGATTTATGAGTCTACTTTGGCTACGTTGGCAGTTCATAATGAGTAATAAATTTTTTATTTGTTGTGATATCTCCAATTTTTGATATTGCCTTATTTGTTAATTTACTTGGTTTTGATGATAATTCGGGGTTCATTGGTATGGGACTTAATATGATATATAGTATAACAGCAGGTTCTTTTGTCTCTACCATGATTTCAGAAGAAAAGGAAAAGAAAAAATTTAAAAAGTTTGATTTTATCAGGTGTTAAACAAGGAGAATATATCACGACAGTTATTATTTTCCCAATTATTTTTTCTTTACTTGCAAGTATTTTAATTCCAATTTTGATGCAGATTAAAGACATGGAACGATGGATCTATTTAGTTGTTGTTAGTCTAACAAGCCTTGTCCTTATTTTATTAAATCTTTTAATTACTTTTGTGGCTAAGAATCAAACCCAAATAACTGTTTGTAGTCTCACTCTAGTGCTTATTGAGAGTTTTTTGCCAATATTTTCTGAATTTGCTAAATCTGTTAGGACGGTCATGGAGTATTCTTTTATCGGAGCAAATGCCAAATATTTTAAAGAATTATCAGATTACCAATTAACAGATAAAACTATTTTCGTATTACTTGGTTGGATTGTTTTAACTTCGATTGCTTTTTATTTTGCTTACC
>ERZ1034915.552-NODE-552-length-24759-cov-6.804930_pt1 | contig 24759 bp, 19 predicted proteins | sample MGYA00520592_ERZ1034915 | MGnify/ENA primary metagenome ERZ1034915 (study PRJEB33766, sample SAMN09781787) | gut metagenome | biome: gut microbiome | host: Homo sapiens | place: Madagascar | study: EMG produced TPA metagenomics assembly of the PRJNA485056 data set... | reverse complement strand
CATGAAAATAGGAGATAAACACCTATGATTAGTGTTTACCTCCTACTCGATTTGTTGTTCTGTGGTTTGATTTTAAAGGAGTATTTAAAAATCTTTAGACCTATCAATCTCCTAATTGGATATGTTGCTAATGTTGCCATGCAGCTGTTTGCCAACTACATTGATGCAGCAACATTACAGATAAGAACAAACAAACCGACTGATATTAGGCTTAGGTTTAAAATCAGTCGGTATGTATCAATATTTGAGGAATTATAGTAACTCTTCATGTAACATCCATTCATCTTGATAATCATTACTCGTTTTCAGAATTTTGAAATCACAATGAGCATATAAACCTATTAGATGTTTTTCGGTGAGATTCATTAACTGCTTCTTAATTGCAATTTCGGATTTGTCATCATAAGTAAAGATTCTTACTTTGATTTTTCCAGAAGCAAATGGTCTGTGAGCCGACTTAGAAGCCATCTTAAAGAACTCTGAGAAATAATCATGATCATTAAGACCAAGAGAATGCCCAAAGATATATACTTCGTCAGCAGAATTCAGATCTTCGACAAGATTTGTACTTTCATAATGAGGGCTTGCACTCTTATAAAAGTTGAAATAGTCATCTTTGATATCCCTTTGGTCACCAGTCCCCAAAATAATATTTGAGTTACCAATAGAGCCGTGTATATGAGTGTAGGAGTCATCAAAACCAAGAATTAACTGGCGAGCTATTCGTCTCACGTTTGTATAGTTAAACGTGTAAATAGAGCGAATCTCCTTTTTTAAGAAGTAGCTAAGCACATAATGAGAAGGTTTCATCCTCTTTGCATGATGGTTATCTTGCATCTTCTTTACAAAGGCATCTTCTTGATTTTTAAGATATTCCTCAAGGGCATTACACAAGATGGAAAAATCCTTTCTTGTCTTTTTATGTTGCTCTTCATCTATGTGTCCATGATTTGTCGAACAGCCTGCATAGTTGGCCAATGCTTCCTCTAAATCATACCAAGTACCAACTTCGCCTAAGCATTCATTTAGAAAGAAAGGCAGCGACCCTTCTTCATATTTAATACCCTTCTTGAATGGCCAGTACTCCTCATTCTCGAAAAAGGCTTTGTAGGTGGTTTGTAAACCTAGATCTATATCAAAACCGTTTCCGAGAATAAGTAATGAATGCGTTTCATGAAGTTTTTGGGAATCCCAACTTGTGGAATTCGCGGATTCATACATATTGTGCATATTAAATTTTGGAATATCAAATGAAGGATTGCTTATTTTCGGTATATCGAACCATATACATAATGAAATCAAAGATTTACACTTCAAGCCAATTCTTCAATTGCTCTTGAAGTATTTTTTTCCCAGTTTGTATATATAACTCCATCCACTCATAATCAACACTGCCATCTTTCTTTATTGGAAGTAAAAGATCTGAGTCTAGAAATATGCGTTCAACATCTCTTACAAGATAGGATAACAATTTTGGGGTAAGCCCATTAAGCACTGTCTGAAGATAAAGTTTTGCATCTTCTGAGACATCATCAATACACTCTATCTTCTTGACAAATTGACCTGCATACCAATCTCGTTTACGATAAAAAAACATCATCTGCATTAGCCCAAGGCTAAATGTACCAGCAGGATGTTTCCCGGAATCAGATATATAACCAGTTGTATCACAAATACCCTGATTTTCAGAGGTTCTTGTGATATAATCGTATGAATCTTCACCATCAATGATTGGTTCCAAATCTCCTTTGTCATAACTTGGAGTCGCACCCTTTATTGTGAAAATATTATTAGCTTTAATTTTCTTAAACTTATATGGTTGTTGAATGTGAGACTTTATGTCAAGATTTACACCGAAAAGTTTTTGAGACAGATCCCAAGAGAAAGCTTCCTTTAAGCTCTCTGCATATTGATAGTCTTTTGGAATAGTGGAAATCTCAATATGCCTATCAGCATTCCAATCATTACCATCAGACGTAATCGTGTCCTCGACATAAGTATAGTCTAAATCCCATAAATAAGAGTGAAAGGCTTTATTGTTCAAAGCCTTCTTTCCAAGTTTATATATTAGGTATATGTCGCTGTATCTTTCGGTTGGGGAATCAATTTCCTTAATGCAACGCTCGGTTCTTTTGTATCCATCATTTCTAAAATCAATAAACTTAACTATATCGAATTCAAAGTCATGCGGCGTTCCTGATTTAAAGATGTAAATACTTGTTTGAACGATGGCATTAGGTACAAACAAGTCTGCAGGCATCTTAATACTAGCTATCATTGTATGTTTAGAAAGAATGCGCTTAGCTGTTGAAATTGATTTGCCAGAACCTGCAGAGTCTTGAATGATGACAGCACCTACCCCGCCTTTCTCCATGTGGTCAAGACCATATTCAAAGAATGGCAATCCATACTCTTCATAAGAGAATGGTGGATTTAAAAGGAATTTATTTGCTTTGAATTTATCAAAAATCTCAGGTGGTGTTGTAAAAGTATCTGCTTTGCGAATGTTTGAGCTACCATCACCACGAAGAATCATGTTAGAAGCTGCCAAAGTGTACATTTTTGCATCCACCTCGATTCCAAGTAATTGATTCTTCTTAATGTTCTTAATTGCTTCCTCTGCAATAGTTGTATTCTTTCCCAATACTTCATTTGCATTTGTTACCATCAAATCCATAGCTGCTACAAGGAATGCAGCAGAGCCTGTGGCAAGATCCATAACTCTTGAATCTTTATTAATATCAAGAATGCGTGCCATCATATTGGTTATATATGGAGGTGTAAGTACCTTGCCCAGGGATGCTCCATCACTAAGAGCATATTTTAGGAAGGTAGAATACATTTCGGCCATAATATCCAATGCACCTTGCGTTAAGTCTATTTCAAGATAGACGTACTTGTATAGAAAACTAAAGATTTGTTTTGTTATAGAGGCTTCCTTTGGAAGTAAGTCACCTACAATCTTATCAACTTTATGCATTGAATCACGTGCAGAATCAAGAGATATCGAGTTCTTGAATTGCTCAATCATGATTTGTTTCTTTTGGGGCATTATAGCTTTTTGATCAAGATATTCTTGCAGGTGGCTAATTATCAAAATGCTATCTCTTTTTTGTTCAGACTGAATACATTTTAAGTCATCCATTGTCAGACCTGGGTCAATAACGGTTCCGTCTTCTGCTATTACATCCTGCATAGAAAGAAGCATTCCTGAAACATACACTACTCTTTGCTCGGTTCCAATATTACAGTTGTTCATCAACTTATTGAGTTTCTTGGCTTGTCTAAGGATGTCTGCTCTTGTCCTAATGATGATTTTATGACGTTCTTCTTCGGTTATCTTTGCATCATCAAGAAATGCATTAAAACTTTTTTTGTTCTGAAGAAAGTTGAGATTAGTATATTTAACCATACGCTTTGGCGATATGGTTGCTGAGAATACATAATAAACGGAAATTTTGATTTCTTCTTCACTTTCTCCTGATATACCAATAGCAATAACCTCGTTATATTTCTTTGAGGCTATCATGTTCTTTGCGTAATAAACAGCACCATTGACAGCAAAGTTCTTAACAGAGTTGTCATCCATTTTTATGTCTGTTTTATTACATGCCACATGCTTATTGTTGCTGAGTTTATTCTCAACAATAATTGGTATATGATATTTTTCAACAGTAAAGTCCGGTATGCCGAAATTCGCCTTTGACTGGGTCTTTGCAGATCCTCTCAAAGATTCTTTCATATAGTCAGACATACTTGACTTTTCGTTATAGTCTTTAAGTTTGACAAGACCCAAAGCGTTGAGTGATGCTTTTACATAATCATCAACATCACTTTCAAGTGTATATTTTAGAGGCATATATGAATTTTTATTCGTTAATGAGATCTGTGATTTTTACATTCAACAAACTTGCTATTTGAGCAAATGTTTTCAAGTCTGGTTGAATGGTATTACTACACCATTTGCTTACTGTACAATTGGATTTCCCAAGCTGTTCAGCAAGCCATTTACCAGTTTTCTGTTTTTCAACAAGAACAACTTTAATTCTATTCAAGTTTGACATGAAACTTTAATTCTTTGATATATGATGCAAAAATATATATTTTTTTATTAGAACACCAAATATTTTATTTAAATACGAATAAAATACCGTGATTCAAGAAAGCAAATGGTGAACTCATAAAATTTACCGATAGCCACATACTCTACTATATAGTATGCTAAGTGAATCTTGAGCTCTCATTTAGAGTTTGTCTAAAGTCCAATACAAAATGAGAAACGCTCAAAAGCTACAAATTAAAATAACAATGGTCTGCTTAGGTGTACATTCTTTGTCTATACACTTAATCTGCCACCTTATCCGCTAAGTCCGTTCTTGGATTATTGGACTTTCATACTCACCGTTTGACACAATTCAACAAGTGCTTATTTCTTATTAATTTGCCCACAATCGAGGTAACCTTTCTTACAAGTAAAAAAGCAAGAGCTTCATGTTCCTTAGTTCTTTTTTGCAGTACATTTAAATTGTCAAAAACGGAAAAGTTTAATTCTTACCCGTGTTAATTTATATTATCTCTTGTTTGCATTTGAGGGGTTACAGTTTTTCTTGTTTCTAATTTGTTACTTTTAACCGTATTATACAATATAACATATTGATTATCAGTAAACAATCAGTAGAATATCAAGAAGAAGATTATGATGGTCGTTGGCGCATGTATCTTCCTGATTGCAGCTGCCCAGGCATTGTCTCTGTTCTTCGGTATCGGATAATGACACATAATCCGAACAACAGCAAGAAGTGAGATTGTCAAAAAGAGAGTGATAACGCAAAGAAACTATTGTTATGGACGCAGATAAAGAAGAACGCTATGCGGACTTCCCCGTATTCAAGGGATTGCAAAAACCGCTTGAATTCATGGGATTCCAAGGACGCTATATATATTGGGCGGCAGGTACGGCAAGTGGAGCCATTGTAGGTTTCATCATCGCTTACTGTTTGTTGGGATTCGTTGTAGGGTTCGTGGTGCTTGTATTTGCCATTTCCACAGGTACTGCCCTCATTTTCCTCAAACAGCGGAAGGGACTGCATACCAAAAAGAGCGACCAAGGAGTGTATATCTACGCCCATAGCAAGAGCTTCTGATAAGGAAATCAAAAGAAGAACCATCATGAGAGTTGTTGGGTTGATTGCATATTGACAGAGGTAGGTTCGCTCCGACGAAAGAGTGAGCCTACCTTTATTTATTGCTTCCTGAGAACAAAACATAGGAAGAAAATGCAAAAGAACAGCCACAGAGAGAATAACGAATAACCAGAAAGAAGAGAAATGATACTATACGTCATCTTGTTTTTCATTGCACTATGTATCGGCATGGCAACATCCGTATATGCCTTCGGTTCTGGAGGCAAACGGAAAAAAATATTCGAGGACATCTACTTCTCGGTGGGGGAAGTGGACGGCATCGGTGTGGTGTATACCAAGAACGGTGACTACTCAGCCATACTGCGTATGGAAAATCTAGTGCAGAAATACTCCGCCAACATTGACAGCTACTATGAGTTCACCCAACTCTTCACCGCTATCTGTCAGACCTTGGGCGAAGGCTATGCCATCCACAAGCAAGACGTTTTTACACGCAAACAGTTTAAGGACGAGAGTACTGACAAGCATGAGTTCTTGTCGGAAGCCTACTTCCGCTATTACGAAGGACATGAATACACAGACAGTAGCACCTATCTGACCATCACCCAAGAAAACAAAAAGAGCAGTCTGTTCTCTTTCGACCATAAGAAGTGGCGCGACTTCATGGTAAAGGTTCGCAAGGTACATGACCAGTTGAAAGATGCAGGAGTGAAGGCATCCTTTCTCGGCAAGCAAGATACACAATACTAAGTGTGTTAAAGATGTAGCCAGGACGAAACTGGCCAAGTGATTCAACAAGGTAGAGCATTTGTCTGGAGATGCCTTTCGCACGGTCGTCGATACCTTTACAAATCACTATGCAACTATCTTGAACTATTTTGTAAACAGGCAAACCAATGCTGGAGCGGAATCTTCAACGCCAAGGTGAAAGCGTTCAGAAGTCAATTCAGAGGTGTTGCCGATATTACTTTTTTTCTTTTCAGATTAACAAAACTGTGTGCATAGGCTTGTTGCTTGCAACCGAGTTTCCGGACTGACCCGGAACATCGGTATAAATCTACCACATCGTGTAAGCGACATGGAAACACCAAATGAAACACGGTGCAACGCTTCCAATAAATCAATTTCTATATTTGTTAGCGAACGCCGTCCCAGATGCGACCGTATCTCGCCCCAGACGCGTTCGTATCTCCTCCCAGATGCGTTCGTTTCTCGCCCCAGATGCGGTCGAGTCTTCTCCCAGATGCGCTAAAAAGCATAGGCCTTGAATTACGAAGATTAATGCGGCCATCATCAACTGTCGAAGCAAGGAAACGCAGACAAAGAAAAAAACTGAGGAATGCCGTTTTAGAAAATAGAATTTCTGAATTTGTCAAGTTTCGTTTCAGCGTTGAGCAGTCGCGCAGACAAGAATATAATTTTAACTCATACGTCTGCTGGTTGATAAATGTGACCTGAATGGGATGCTTATAAAACGCCTACTTATTTTGTCGTTATTGTCGTAGGGCAAAAAAAAGATGTGTATCGCTAAAGATAGGATACACATCTTTTTTTGTTGTTTAAAGGAGCATTCCTTAAAAACGGAATGAGTTTTAGGAATGCTCTCAACTGTTTTTTGAGAGGCTTGTTGCTCTTATTTTACGGTCAAGGCACGTTTTATGATGTCGGTCAGCGCTGCATAGTGGTCGCGTGTTGCTTGATCGGCGGCGCGTGCAACTTTCAGACGTGAGGAGAGCGTCCGTAACGCGCTCATCATGTTGGCGTGTGTTGGACTTGTGACATCCCCGCCTTTGTAATATCCAACGAGCGTTGTCACGTATGTCGTTTGCAAAGCTCTTCTGTATTCAGTGGTCTTAGCACCGCTTGCTGTTTCCTTGAACAACATGTTGGTCAGGTCTTTCAGATAGTCGTTCAGCGGATATTCGGGTGTCATTTTCTCAAGTCGTGACGATTTGAGGAGATTTCCCATCACGTTGCGTCCGACACCGATGGTCAGGACTTGCGGATCTGCCATCAGGCGGTTCATGTAAGGCACATCAATGAGCCATGTCGGTTCGGTGAATATATGTCGGTTGATGTAATCGAGCGCGTATTTCTGTTTCTCGCGTGAGAGGTTGGTGAATACAGCTCCCGGTTCGTCCACCGTTTTATAGTCTTTGTAGACGCCTGCAATGTTTCCTGCCACGTGGTTGGCGTAGCGGTTGAACTGTGACAAGACTTGGTCGTACATTGACGAGAGGTTTTTGCCATAGATGTCATTGCTTTCATAGGTCCATTTTGGGAGCTGCTTGATGATGCGTTTCAGGTTTAAGATACCATATTCGCTTGCTTTCACAGCATCGTCTCCCAAGTCTTCTCTTTGACAGCGTGAGTCGTTTGTCGTGTTGGTTTCCCCGTCGCCAAACCAGAGACGGCGGTTACCCCGCAGCGTTTCGCTGGTCATCTTTTCCAGTTCCCAGTGGTCGCTTTCAGCGTCGTAGGCATTCCACATCGGCGTGTATCCCCATTTGATGGCCCAGCAGTCGTAGTCACCGATGCGGGGGAACATTCCGGCGTGCGTGATGCTGTCTTCCGGTTGTGCCACGTAGTTGAATCGGGCATAGTCCATGATAGACGGCGTGTGTCCGTTGGCTTCCAGCCAGGCTCTGTTTCTCAGACTGTCGACGGGCACTGTGCTTGACGAACCGAAATTGTGGCGAAGTCCCAATGTGTGTCCAACTTCGTGTGACGACACGAAGCGGATGAGCTGTCCCATGAGTTCGTCGCTGAGTTTCATTTTGCGGGCTTCGGGGTCAACACATCCAGCCTGAATCATATACCAGTCGTGGCAGAGTCGCATCACGTTGTGATACCATCCGATGTGTGATTCAATAATTTCGCCCGTTCGTGGATCGTGAATTTGCGGTCCGTAGGCATTTTCAATGGGCGATGCATAATAGCGGATGACAGAGAAGCGGGCGTCTTCCATCGACATGCTGTCGCAGCCGACAGGCCATTCTTTAGCCATGATTGCGTTTTTGAATCCGGCGTGTTCAAATGCCTTTTGCCAGTCGTTGACACCTTGGATGAGGTAGGGGCGCCACTTTTTCGGCGTTGCGGGGTCGATGTAGTAGACAATTGGTTTTTTGGGTTCCACCAGTTCGCCGCGTTTCATTTTTTCCATGTCGGTGCTGTCTTTCGGCTCCAGACGCCAGCGGGTGATGAAACGCATTGTTTCAGAGCGCTGCTGATTGTCGGCAAAGACATAGTATCTGTCAGAGAAGTAGCCAACGCGTGGATCGAAGAGGCGTGGAATCATGGGCTCTTTGGGGAGGAGAACAAAGGAGATGTTGAGTCCCAGGGTGACACGTCCCGTGTTTGAGCCAGCGATGGTGCTGGTGGTTGAAGTCATCCATGTCTTCACCGTTCTGATTTCCGTGTTTAAGGGGAATGTCTTGATGCTTTCAATGTATGATGCTTGCGGCATGTATCCTTGCAGGCCAAATTCTTTTTTGATGTCCCGACTGACACCCAGGGCAGGGTTGTCTTCATTGAAGAATGACGTGACTTTGACCAGATAGTGTCCGTTTCTGTGTCCTTCAATCTTGAAGGTGCCGATGATGGGGTTGTTGTTGCTCGTTTTGACGGCGCGGTCGATGGCATCCATCGAATTTCCCATGTTGACCATGAGGTCAGACCTCAGCAGCATGACATTTCCTGGCGCTGGTTCCCAATAAACAGTTTGCTGGTTTACGGATTCGCCGCCATATTTTCCCGTCCCTGCCGGTGTAGAGGTGAAACGCACCGTGGCCAGGAAGCGTCGGGAGAGTAGGGAATCTGGGATGTCGAAAAAGTAGTCGGCATCACGTCTCAACACGCCAAAAAGTCCCTCTTGTCCGCTTGTGAAGGCAGATTGCGACTTCGTGGTGGTTGCAGCAGGTTTTTTTGACGGTTTCTTGTCCGCCATTGCTGTGCAACACATGGTGGCTCCGAGAAGCACCAATAAAAATGACTTCTTCATTTTTTTGAGATTAGGTTTTGTGTGGTGTTATTGGTTAAGTGTTTTTGTAAATGTTTCGTAGGATATTTCCAAACGGCTCAATTCATAATTCTGGAGTTTCAGTGAAAATTGTCCAGGTAGGTCTTGCAGGTCAAAATAATGACGCATGATGCTTGCCATGTTGTATGCCCGTTTGTTGTCTTTCTTCAGCAGAACGATGTAGTGGTGTCGTATCAAATCCTTGTTTTCTTCCTCTTGCCGCAGGTTTTGAAACAGGAGGAAGTAGCAGAGATCGGTTTCTGCACGCTGAAGAGCGTTGAGCCGGAATTCTGTGTCTTTGGCAAATTCGTCAAGCAGGATGTCGGCATCTTCGCGGCGACTTGTGACCGGGAGCAGGCTGTCTAATATTTTCCGGCAGTCAATGTCAGAACACCCTGCAGAGAATTGGTGGAGACGTTCGTCTTTCAGGTTGAGCAACGCTTTGGCATGCAGTTTGGCTGCGGCTTTCAGAAATGTGCCTAAATAGGCTTTTGGCTTTTGTGGCACGATGTCGAAGAAAAGAGTCATGAAAGCCGACGGGTTCGTCATGGCTGGCAATAACTCTTCTGCAAGCATGTAGCTCGCCGTTCTGAATTCGCTGTGGCTCAACTGGTTCAGCAGACAGGATAACGCTGAAGAGTCGGCCTCTGCAACCAATGGCTGCAGGCGTGCAGACAAGCGGCTGTTGTGTCGGTGGACGTTGGTCATTGGGATGTTGGCTTTTGGAGGTTGACTCTGCTATCGGTTTACTTTTTTTATTCCGCCTTGCTTCTCCTTTCGAGCAACACGACATTCTCAACGTGGTGCGTCTGAGGAAACATGTCGACAGGTTGTACTTTTACGACACGGTATGCTTCGTCAAGGAGCGTCAGATCACGTGCTTGCGTGGCAGGGTTGCAACTCACATATACGATGCGTTTTGGCTCTGCAAAGAGAATTGTTGAGATGACGTCGGCGTGCATACCAGCACGTGGAGGGTCGGTGATGATGACATCGGGGCGACCATGCTCGTTGATGAAATCCTGTGTGAGGATGTCCTTCATGTCGCCAGCGTAGAACAGAGTGTTGTTCAGGTGGTTTAATTCTGCATTCACCTTGGCATCTTCAATGGCTTCCGGGACATATTCAATGCCGATGACTTTTTGGGCTTGATGAGCCACAAAGTTGGCGATGGTTCCTGTTCCAGTGTATAAGTCGTAAACGAGTTCGTTGCCCGTCAAGCTCGCAAATTTTCTGGCCACTTTATACAATTCGTATGCCTGCAGGGAGTTTGTCTGGTAAAAACTTTTCGGACCGACCTTAAAGCGCAGATTTTCCATTTCTTCGTAGATGTGATCTGTTCCAAAATATGTGCAGACGTCCAAATCGCCAATTGTGTCATTGCATTTCGTGTTGTTTACATAAAGCAGAGAGGTCACCTCTGGGAATGTTTTGTGGATGAATGCAAGCGTGTCTTTGGCCTGGGCCTCTTCTTCAGGTGTGTGTATGCAGAATTGCATCAGCAACATCAATTCGCCTGTTGTTGATGTGCGAATCATCATGTTGCGCAGCAGTCCCTGTTGGGCGCGGTAGTCAAAGAAGGAGAGATTGTTTTCAAAAGCATATTCGCGGATGGCGTTGCGCAGACGGTTGTTGATGTCTGTCATCAGATGGCATTCTTCAATGTCCAGAATTTTGTCGAAGGCTCCCGTGATGTGAAACCCAACGGCGTTCATATTGTCAAACACTTCGCCTGAGGCCACCTGCTCGTTTGTCAGCCATTTTTTGTTGCAGAATCCAAATTCCAGTTTGTTTCGGTATTCTTGTGTTTTCCGGCTTCCGAGAATAGCGTTGATTTCCGGCAGTTCCACCTTGCCAATTCTCCGCAAGGTTTCTTCAACCTGTTTCTGCTTGTGGCGTAGTTGCAGTTCGTATGGCAGAATCTGCCATTTGCAACCGCCGCATACTCCAAAGTGCGGGCAGAATGGTTTTGCGCGGTCGGGGGAATACTGGTGGAAGTTGACGGCTTCAGCTTCTGCAAAACTGTGTTTTTTGCGGCGGATTTGAAGATCGACAACATCTCCAGGTATGACAAACGGAACGAAAACGGCCAGGCCGTCAACTTTTGCGATGGCTTTTCCTTCTGCTGCGATGTCAGTGATAGTTATGTTCTCGAGTAGTGGTAACGGCTTTTTCTTTCTTGCCATGTTGGTAGAGTTTATTTGTTATGTAAGTTGGTTGGCAAAACTGTTTGGCAGGATTCCTTCCGTGCTCTTTTGTAAATCCAAAGCAGGAAGTGCTTCTGTCTTATGAATCATAAAAAAACAATTTCGCGTTCCATTACTTTTGCTTGGTGCGACTTAAAAACAGTGTTTTTGGGGCTAAATGACAGGTGTGGCAGCAGAGTTTTTAGTTTCTGACCACGTGATTCATCAGAATCCCCCCTTGAGAATGGCGTATGCCTTATACAAACCCAGTTCTCCCGCTTTGCTGAGGTCTTGACGTGCTTTGTCTTTTTCGCCTTGTTCGAGCAAGAGCAGTCCGCGGTTATAGTAGGCTTCTGCAAACATTTTGTCGGCCTTTATGGCTTCTGAAAAATGTTTGATGGCCTGTTTCGTGTCTCCCGTCTTGGCTTCGATACATCCTAAATTATATAGAGCATATTGGTTGGGCAGTTCCGTGCTGCTTGCCAACTTCTTCAATATTGTTGCGGCCGCGTTGAGTGTTGCCTTATTGCCAGCAGCCAGTCGGTCATCAGACAAATGACCTCCCCTTTGGTTTGCGTTGGGGGCGATGGCCGGTGTGGCAGATGGTTGTGAAGTCAGAAACTCGAAATATAAAATTGTGGCTTTTTGGATGTCAAGCACAAATTTCATTTTGGCATTGCTGTTGGCGTTAGACGCTTTCTGCAGCAGTTTGTTGGCCAAAGGGTAATCATATCTGTCTGAGGCAATCACCGACTGTGCAAACAGACTGTCGGATTCAGATTTGAAACGCTTGCAATTAGTTATCCTGTCGGCCTTTAGGCTTTCATCTGAACTGCTATGTGCGTATTCTGCAGAGAATTCAAGTGGTGCAACACCTGCCATCTTTTGCGAAATCTCAGCCGCTTGTTCAACGAAGGCAACAGACCGGTATCTTTTGTTGGCAGCCGGAGCATTGAAGGTGAACAAGAATGGGCGGATCAGCGTCTTGTCGGTCGCTTTGTTCTGCACACGTCCAAACAAATCAGCAGAGAGCATCCTTCCGTAGGCCGACCCTGTGGAGTCGTTGTCGGCATCCTCAACGAGTTCTTGGTATTTGTCGAGGCTGTGGTCGTTGTTTTGTCGCCAACGCTTGACGGGATAGCGACGTGATGATTTGCCGAAGAACATGTCTAAGTTGGCGCGTGCCACGACACTCTCATCGTTGAGCGCACCGCGCACGTCTCCGTATTTCCTGCGGCATTCGGCACGGGCATAGTAGCCATAGGTGAAATTGGGAAACTGCCGTATGATTTTAGTGAAATCAGCCGCAGCTCCGCGGTAGTCTCCCGTTTCTTTTCTCAGCAGGGCGCGGTTGTAGATGGCCATGACATTGTCGGGTTCCTTGTTGATGACAAACGAGAAATCGTCGATGGCCTTGTTGTTGCTCCCGACCAAGGCCAGAAGAAGTCCGCGGTTGTAGTGTGCCACGAAATGCTGCGGAACGAGGCTAATAGTTTTGTCGTAGTCTGCAATGGCATCTCCAAACAGGTTCATCCCGTGGCGGGCCAGGGCACGCGCCAGATAGCATTCGTAGTTGTTTGGCTGTAGTTTTATGGCGATGGAAAGACACGAATCGGCTTTCTCATAGCGTTTTTTTTCAAGAGCATATCTTCCCTTAAACGACCATCCATCGGCATTCTCAGGATTCATTTTCAAGAGCTTGTCAATGTAATTGATGCCCTGTACGGTGTCTTTTTGCGCCAGAGAAATTTGTGCTTTTATAGCGTAGGCTCTGTAGAAATTCGGTTTGAATTTGAGCAGTGCGTCAATATCTTTCAGCGCTTTGTCATATTCTTTGAGTTGCAGATGGCATAGTCCGCGGTTGTATAATGCCCCCTCGTCTTGTGGCTTTTCTGCAATGGTTTTGGTGTAGTCTTCTGCCGCCTTATCGTATTGTTCGAGGCGGATGCGGCAAAGACCACGCAACTGGTACACTCCAATTTGAAACGGGTTTGCGTTGATGGATTTCGTGCAGTCTTCCTCCGCTCCCGTGTAGTCATCAAGGATAAATTTGGTGTATGCACGGAAGTAATAAGGCTCCCACAGAAATGGCTTGGCCTCAATGACCTGGTTGAAATAGTGGATGGCGGTCAGATAATCGCTTGAAGCCAGAGCACTCCTTCCCATGAAAATCACTTGGTCGGTGTTTATTTGCGATAAAAGCGGGCATACGGAGAAAAGCGCCGACGCAATGGTGGCAGTCAGACGTTTGCGCCACGTTGCCATTATCTGTTTGTTGGCCTTTGTCATGGAGGTTTTTCTGGAAGGATGAAACACAGGAATCGTTTTTGTTCCCTACTTGCATAAAGGCAATGGCTGAGTGCCACTGCCTTCGCAATATTGGTCGGGGGTTAGGGAAGTTGAACAAACCGTACAGGATTTCAAATATTTTCTGTCGACTGACTTGCATTCGCCCAACGGCGATGCTGGAACTAAGATTCCAGGGTGCGTCAGTCTGATGCGGGTGCCGGCCTGTTTATTTCGCGCCCTTCGTCTTGTAGCTGCAACGCACCTTCCCTTTCAGCAGGGCAGAAATTTTGCTTTTGATCATTTGCTTGCGCAGGGCAGACAGGTGGTCGACAAAAACGTGTCCGTCAAGATGGTCAAACTCATGCTGCATAACGCGTGCTAAAAATCCTTCAACCCATTCATCGTGAGGATTTCCCTGTTCGTCAATATATTTGACATGAACGCGCGTTGGGCGGCGCACTGGTTCGTGAATGCCTGGCAGGCTCAAGCAGCCTTCTTCCATTGATTCCGTTTTGCTGTTGTCCGTTTCAATGATATAGGGGTTGATATAGGCGTGGCGGAAGTCTTTGTATTCAGGAAAATCATCTTTCATGACATCGAGGGAAATTACCACCAAGCGGATGGCTTTGCCAATCTGTGGGGCGGCGAGTCCAACGCCGTCGGCGTGGTCCATCGTTTCAAACATGTCTTGGATGAGTTGTTGCAGTTCAGGATAATCCATGGTAATATCCTCAGCCGTTTTTCGCAACACAGGCTGTCCGTATGTGTAAATTGGTAAAATCATAATTTTTTGTTATACATATTTTCTTGGAAATAAACTGGCTGGCAAAACCGGTGTTTGGGACACGTCACAGTTTGATTTACATCATTGAACTTCCCATGTATGATTGCAGAATCAGCGTCGCACTGATTTCGTCCACCAGCGCCTTGTTTTGCCTGCGTTTTTTCCCGAGTCCGGCATCAAGCATCACTTGGTGGGCAATGGTCGATGTGAAGCGCTCATCATAGCGAACGATGGGGAGGCTGGGGATTTCGCGTTCAAACGCTTTGATGAAATTGGCAATGCGCGCTGCGTTTTCAGACGGACAGCCGTTTAGCTGTGTCGGCCATCCAATCACGATTCTCTCAACATCTTCGCGCGCAATGTAGTCCTTCAGAAATTTCATGAGGTCTTTGGTGTCGATTGTTGTCAGACCGCCTGGAATTATTTTAAGGGGGTCTGTCACAGCCAACCCTGTGCGCTTTTTACCATAATCAATTGCAAGAATTCTACCCATAGCATGCAAAGTTATTCAAAACAAATCAGATAATGTGCTTTGGCGGTAGCGATTTTTCAGTATCCCCTTATTCTCTTGTCAAAAAATCGCATTTGCCAGCGTTGTTTTGGGTGCCAGCGAGTAATGTTGCCGCCCTTTTTCTTAGTACACCCTCAGTTGCTTCAAAACGCTTCCATCAAGGAGTCTCAGCGACAGGACGCCGTCTTCGAGCGTGGCGAATGTTGACGGGTTGCCACCCTTGGGGAATGTGGGCGACCCTGTGTTGCATATAGCAGGGCCTCCGTTTTCAGAAGGCTTGATGCCACACAAATGAGTGTGGCCGTAAAAAAACACCTCGCAACTGCCCTTTTGGGGAAGGTTGCCTTCGTTGACGATGTGTCCGTGTGTGAGGAAGATGCGGTGTTTTCCATCGGCAACGATAGCATAGGTACTCATGATGGGGAAGGGGAGGAGCATTTGGTCGACCTCGCTGTCACAGTTGCCCCTAACGGCAACGATGTCTTTCTGGTATTTTGAAAGAATTTCAACCACTCCTGGTGCGTCAAGTCCTTCTGGCACACCGTTGCGCGGACCATAGTTCAGCAAATCGCCGAGCAATAGGAGCATGTCATAGTGTCCGTTATCGTAAAATTTCATGACCTTTTCCAAAATCGGACGTGAGCCATGTATGTCTGATAATATCAAGAATCTCATATTTATTATAAATAGGTGTTAAAGCGTTTTTGCCTCATTTCTTTTTTTCAAGCGCAAGCAGTTCGTCTCTCAGTTGTGCGGCCTCAATGAAGTCCAGTCTGGCGGCAGCCTCTTTCATCGCCTTTCTCAGTCGCTCGATGTGCTCCTCAGTCGTCTCTGACTTCTTTTTCCCGTATGCGGCAGAAAAATCCTCTGCTGCAACATGCACGGTCCTTTCTTCCGTGCCGTATGGTTTGGGAGCGTTTTTTTGTTCGGCATCGTTCTGTCTCATCTGGGCCAGCTCGTTGGTCTTCACGTTCTTCTTGATGCCCTTTGGCGTGATGCCGTGTGCTTCGTTAAACTGGATTTGCTTCAGGCGTCGTCGTGCCGTCTCGTCGATGGTCAGTTGCATCGAAGGCGTAATCTTTTTTGCGTACATGATGACGCGTCCGTTGACGTTTCTTGCGGCGCGTCCTGCGGTTTGTGTCAGCGAGCGATGGGAACGGAGGAAGCCTTCTTTGTCTGCGTCGAGAATGGCCACCAATGCCACCTCTGGCAGGTCAAGTCCCTCGCGAAGTAGGTTCACACCGACCAGCACATTGTAAATCCCCGCCCGCAGGTCCTCCATGATTTTGACACGCTCCAGGGTGTCAACGTCACTATGGATATAGGCTGTTGATATGCCGTTTTTAAGCAGATATTCCGTCAGTTCTTCCGCCATTCGCTTTGTCAGCGTCGTCACCAGTGTTCGCTCGTCGTTCCCAACGGCCTTTTGAATTTCGTCCATCAGATCGTCAACGGGAAAGTCCGTCGGGCGCACTTCTATTTGCGGGTCAAGCAGGCCAGTTGGGCGGATAACCTGTTCGACAACAATGCCTTCGCTTTCATTTAGTTCATAATTGTCGGGCGTTGCACTGACATAAATCACCTGCTTGGCCAGTTCGCGAAATTCCTCGAATTTCAGTGGGCGGTTGTCCATGGCGGCAGGTAGGCGGAATCCGTAGTTGACCAGCGACTCCTTTCGGGAACGGTCGCCTCCATACATAGCACGGATTTGCGGAACGCTTACGTGGCTTTCATCAATGACAATCAAAAAGTCATCAGGGAAAAAGTCCAGCAAGCAGTAGGGGCGTGTTCCCGCTTCGCGCCCGTCAAAATATCGGGAGTAGTTTTCAATGCCAGAGCAGTGCCCCAGCTCTCTGATCATTTCAATGTCATAGCTGACGCGCTCTTGCAGTCTTTTAGCCTCAAGCGTTTTCCCCTCCTCTTCAAAGAGCGCCACCTGTACCCTCAGGTCGTCTTGAATTTTTCGGATAGCCATTTCCTGTGTTTCCTTGGAAGTCAGGAATAGGTTGGCCGGGTAAACCTTATACTCCTCAAATTCCGCCAGTTTGTAACCGTTCAAGGCGTCAATTTCTTCAATGCCGTCAATCTCGTCGCCCCAGAAGGAAACGCGCAGCAGTTCGTCGGCATAAGCTAGATAAATATCCACCGTGTCACCTTTCACGCGGAAATTTCCAGCCTTTGGCGCCACGTCGTTTCGGGTGTATAAACTGGAAACGAGCTTTCTCAGCAAGACGTTGGGAGATATTTGCGCTCCCACTTTCAGTTCAATCACATTCTCATAGAACGCCGAAGGGTTCCCCATACCGTAGATGCAAGACACCGATGACACCACCACCACATCCTTGCGGCCCGACAAAAGCGCGGAAGTCGCTGCCAAGCGCAGTTTGTCTATATCTTCATTGATGGCCAAGTCCTTTTCTATATAGGTATCTGTTGAAGCGATGTAGGCTTCTGGCTGGTAATAGTCGTAGTACGACACGTAATATTCAACCGCATTTTCTGGGAAGAATCCCTTAAATTCAGAATACAACTGTGCTGCCAAGGTCTTGTTGTGGCTTAAGACCAATGTCGGTTTGCCCGCATTGGCGATAACGTTGGCAATGGTGAAGGTCTTTCCAGAGCCAGTGACCCCCAAGAGCGTCTGGGCAGGAACGCCGTCTGCAATGCCTTGCGACAGTTGCGCGATGGCCTCCGGCTGGTCTCCCATAGGGGCAAAGTCCGAATGTATCTTGAATTTATTCATCCTTGCTTAGGTGAGCGTTTTAATGAGGGTTAAGTAATTAATAGCGTTTTCCAGAAAAACGGAAATCGGGTGGTCTGGATTATTTCCTTACGTAGATTCATCCATTATAGAATACCTCCATTATACACATGAAAAGCCTCCAGTTGCCAGTCTGTGAAAAATTCTGTTGTTGGCTTGTTCGCTACATCCCAAGCGTCTGGAGGTTGTGGTTTCCCATAATGCGGCTGCGGTCAACGTGGCCCTTGATGCCGTCAATGCTTCCCTTCGACGTGTACTGCCACATAATATAGTCGCGCCCGTCCAGCAACACTGGACTCTCCGACTGATATTTTGCAATCATCCAATGATAGTGGCGGAAAAGCCCCAGGAAATGGCGGTTGTAGAAATTCTGGTAGGAATAGAGCAATGGCTTTTTGCCGTAATACTGTTCAACCTTCTTGATTAGTTCTGTCAGGTCTCTGATGAACTGCTCCTCAGAAACGTTGCCACGGTGCTCAATGTCAATGATGGGGACAAGGTCCTGCTCCGCCGGCTTGATGTTTCTGACGATGTTGTTAAATTGCTCCTGCGGCGACACGCTGGCGCGGTAAAAATGATAGCTGCCAACGCTCAATCCGGCACGTCGGGCTTCAGTAAGGTTTCGCCGGTAGGTGTCGTCCACATAGTTGGCCCCTTCCGTTGCTTTGAGGTAAACGTAGGAGATGTTCGTGCTTCTAACCACGCGTTGCCAGTCAATGGTGCCTTGGTAATGCGAAACGTCAATGCCCTCTTTGTATTTCGTGTTGATATTTCCCTTATGCGTATAAAAAGGCATGCTTTGCGCAGCCAGGGCGTTGCGGTCTTGTATAGCCCGTATCGGCATGGCGTCGGGTTCAAGCATGGCGCCAATGTCTTCACGTCCATGTTTGTTGCGGTCTTTTTTTCTGCCAAAAGCGTCGTTGGGGACCAGTAAAACAGAAAATAAGAGTGTGAAAATGAATATGTTTTGTGGCTTGGTCATGTTTTCTTGGAGATTAAAGCAATCACAAATTTACTCATTTTCTGATTATTGACTGATGGAAAAACATTAATTTACGTTACGAGGTGGTTGATTTTTGATCTGTATGTATTCTTTCTGCTTAAGTGGGGGAACTGTTGCGGAATAAGTGGGGGCGCAGAATGGCTGTGGTGTTTAAAGTTGGCATTCCGCGAACGAGGTTTTTGTTATGTATTTCTCGCTCCTTGTAATCAGTAAAAATATGATAGTACGATGAAAAAACGAAGGCGGATGCAGCGATATCTGAAAGTTTGCAGCCCACATAGTAATTATTTTGTAAATTTGCATGCAGATAAATAGGGCGGTGTGCGCGTTTATGCCCCACCGGAAAAAGAAATCGGAATATTCTTAATGTTGATATGAATACACGTGAAGAAAAGTTGCAGGCCTTCGGACGTCTGCTGGATGTTCTTGATGAGTTGCGCGTTAAATGTCCTTGGGACCGTAAGCAAACCAACGAGAGCCTGAGGCCAAACACCATTGAAGAGACCTATGAACTTTGTGATGCACTCATGAAGCACGATGACGCCAACATCTGTAAGGAGTTGGGCGATGTGTTGCTGCATGTCTGTTTTTATGCAAAAATCGGTTCGGAGCATGGCGCGTTCGATATGGCGGATGTGTGTAACCATCTTTGCGACAAATTGATATTCCGTCATCCTCATGTCTTTCCGCCAGAGGGACAGGCGCAGGCAGACGTCAATACGGCGCAGGCTGTGAGCGAACAATGGGAATTGCTGAAACAGAAAGAGAAAGACGGAAACAAAACGGTTTTGAGCGGTGTGCCAGACGCTTTGCCGGCGCTGATAAAAGCCTATCGCATACAAGATAAAGCACGCAACGTTGGCTTTGACTGGGAAGACCGCACGCAGGTGTGGGACAAGGTGAAGGAGGAAATTTCCGAATTTGAAGTTGAAGCGAAGCAGGGAAACCAGGATGACATGGAGAAGGAATTTGGCGATGTCATGTTCTCACTCATCAATGCGGCCAGACTGTATAAGATAAATCCAGAGAATGCTCTGGAAAAGACCAACCGTAAATTCATCCGCCGCTTCAACTATCTGGAGGCGCATACGCTTAAGCAAGGTCGTCAGCTGACAGATATGTCGCTCGCTGAAATGGACGAAATCTGGAATGAAGCCAAGAAAGCAGAGCGTGTTGAAGACGCTGGAAACCAATGAGAAGACGAATTATCACTTGAGTATAAAATAAGATGGACAATATACGATTGCAGCCCGCAGAAACTTCCAATGAAGAGCGCTTGGTTTTGCGCACGGAAGGTCTAGTGAAAAAATATGGCAAGAGAACAGTTGTCAACGGCGTGTCTTTTGATGTGAAGCAAGGAGAAATCGTTGGGCTCTTGGGGCCGAACGGTGCTGGAAAAACCACTTCTTTTTATATGACAACAGGATTGGTCGTTCCCAATGGTGGCCGCATTTTTCTCGGCGACCAGGAGATAACGAACTTTCCAGTCTACAAACGTGCCAAGGCCGGAATCGGCTATCTGGCGCAGGAGGCTTCTGTGTTCAGGAAAATGAGCGTGGAGGATAACATCGCTTCTGTGCTTGAAATGACTGGTAAATCGAAGGAGGAACAGCGCGAATCGTTGGAGAGCCTCATTAAGGAGTTTCGCTTGGAAAAGGTCAGGAAAAACTATGGCGATCGTCTTTCTGGAGGCGAACGCCGAAGAACGGAAATTGCCCGTTGTCTGGCCATTGATCCTAAATTTATTATGCTCGACGAACCGTTTGCCGGTGTGGACCCCATTGCTGTCGAGGATATTCAATATATTGTCTGGAAGCTTAAAGACCGCAACATTGGCATTCTCATCACAGACCATAACGTTGAAGAGACGCTTTGCATCACTAATCGCGCCTATCTGCTCTTTGAGGGGCGCATCCTTTTTCAGGGAACGCCAGAGGAATTGGCCGACAATCAGGTCGTCAGAGACAAGTATCTCACAAACTCGTTCAAACTGAGAAAGAAGGATTTTCAGAAATTGAGAGAGGGCTGACAGTGAGGTGGGGCGCTTGCTCCCAGCTTTCGGGCGCTTTGGAGTGGAGAACGAGGCATCTGGATTTTTCTGAGAAAAATGGATTCAGACATCTGCCTGTCTATCCCGCAAGAATAATAGATGAAAGTAGCTTGCCGGCGAGCCCGGTAAAAAATATCATTCACAAACACACAAACAACACAAACTAAAAATGTCATTCTTACCCCTTTTAGGCTGGTGTGCGCTAACGGCCATGTCTGCCGACACAATAAGTGTCAACACGGCCCGTTGTACGCCTGCTATGGAGTTTCACGCTCCTTATCAAACAGATTCCTTGAATTTGCAGGGCAAACCATTCGACATCCAGAGCGTGATGAAGGAAAACGCTTCACTGATTGTGAAGGGCAATGACTTCAAAAGTCAGATTGTCAAAGGTACAATGTTGTCTGCTGGCTCGAAAAAGAATGTCTGCACGATGCAGGCTTTCCGTTTCGCATTGAATGCCGACCGCTTCATGAAGGTGTCGGTTTCCGTGCCCCACATGAGCAACAAACGCACCTATGTCAACGGCGAGGAAAAATCGCTTGGCGATTTGCAATTGACACCAGGACGCACAGAAATCACCATAGTCAATATGGCCAAGCCAGAGAGCCGCGACTCGTTTGTGGTCAATGTTACTGGCAAATCTTTGGAAGGATTGACAGTCGGCGAAGACCAGAAGAAACTTTACACCGTCAAACTGATGAACGAGGGCGAACACTATAGTCAGGTGTCACTTTCTCCATCTGGACAATATCTCTTGACGGGGTATTACTATATGAAGCCCGATGGTTCGGCTGTTTACCGCTCAGTGCTAACGGATCTCAATGCGGGAAAAGATATCCTTCGCAGCAGCGCTTTTTTGCGTTATAGCTGGCTACACCACAGCGACATTCTCTATTTCACGCGCGAAACTCCCAAGGGCATCGAAATGGTGAAGTTCCATCCGAAAACTTTGACCGAGGAAGTGGTGGCCACAAATCTGCCAGCAGGAGGCTTCACGCTTTCGCCCAAGGAAGATTACGCCATTTTCTCGCGTACGATAGAGGGGCGTAATGAACTCGTTCCGGGCCTCAAGCGCATTGAAGAACCCGACGACCGCATGGGTGGCTGGCGCAATCGCAACGCCTTATACCGTTATGATTTCAAAACCCATCAGATGCAGCCGCTAACATTTGGCCAAACTTCTGTTTGGCTCAACGACATCTCTTCCGACGGCCAGCGCCTCTTGATGAGTTTCGACCGCTTTGACGCCACGAAACGTCCTTTCAATCGCCAGACGGTTGTTGAAATGGATGCCTACACGGGAAAGGTGGACACCGTTTTCTGTGATGCCACGTTCTTGAATGGTCTGAAATATTCGCCCAACGGCAAGCAGCTGCTCATCTCAGCTTCTCCGCAGGCATTCGACAATATCGGAAACGAAGTGCCTAAGGGCATGATTCCGAACGGATTCGACTATCGTCTCTACCGATACACCTTTGCCACCCAAAAAGTGGAGCCAATCTTGAAAAATTTCAAACCATCGGTCAATAGCTTCACATGGTCGTATGGCGACGGCAATATTTATTTCAAGGCCGACGATGGTTATGACATCAGTTATTTCCGTCTGAATCCGAAAACGTTCAAGGTGACCCGCTTTAAGCTCCCCGTCACTTGTTTGGGCGGCATCTCTATCGCTGAGGCTCAGAGCACTCCGCGTGCCGTGTTCTTCGGACAGACTGGCATCCGCGCTCGCGACATGTATCTCTGCACCCTCTCTTCAGAACAGCCAAAAACCAAGCAGATTGGCGATATCAGTTTTGACAAGCTCTTTGGCGACGTGGCATTGGGAGAGGTCAACGACTGGGATTTCAAATCTTCGAGAGGCGACACCATCAAGGGCTTCTATGTGCTTCCAGTCAATTTCGACAAAACGAAGAAATATCCAATGATCGTTTATTATTACGGCGGTTGCACGCCGACAACGAAGCAGTTGGAATTCCTTCCATATCCCTTCCAAGTGTTTGCCGGACAAGGCTATGTCGTTTACGTTGTGGAACCCAGCGGGGCCATCGGCTTCGGACAGGAATTTGCAGCGCGTCACGTCAACACCTGGGGACAGGGTTCAGCAGACGATATCATTGAGGGCACGAAGAAATTCGTGGAGGAACACAGTTTTGTCGATGGTAAGAAAATCGGTTGCATCGGTGCTTCTTATGGCGGCTTCATGACGCAATATCTCCAAACGCGCACCGACATTTTTGCTGCGGCCATTTCTCATGCTGGCATTTCAAACATTGCCAGCTATTGGGGTGGCGGAAACTGGGGATATTCTTACGGACAGACAGCCCAGTATGGCAGTTTCCCTTGGAACAATCCCGACCTCTACACCAAGCAGTCATCGCTCTTTAATGCCGACAAAATCCACACGCCCCTGCTCCTGCTTCATGGAACGGCCGATACAAACGTGCCAACCAACGAAAGTCAGCAGCTCTTCACGGCTTTGCGCATCCTTGGTCGCCCCGTAAGCTATGTTCAGGTGGATGGTGAAAACCACTACATTGCCAATTATGCCAAGCGCCAAGCATGGCAGAACACCATCTTTGCCTGGTTCGCTTATTGGCTGAAGGGACAGAAACTATGGTGGGAAACGCTTTATCCCGGAGACGATTTCGGAATCAAAAACAAAAAATAATGATGGGGGGACGGGTGCAGGATAATCAGCAATTCTGCATCCGTTCCCTGTTATTTTTTTGAGTGCCACCGATGAAAAATAAGCAGCAACTCTGCTTGATGATAAGTAGGTGTTCAATATTAGTTTAGACTGGTCATCCCCTGCATGGATACTATAAAATGATTTTGAACACCTACTTGCGGGGCCGATGCTGAGGAAGAAAACAGAAGAATCAAGATTTAAGAAATATGAATATCATTGCGTTTGCCAAGAAATGGTCGTTGCCATGCTCGCTGATGGTGGGAACAGTGGTCTATCTGCTTTTCGCCAACATCTCCGTCCTTGAACCCTTCGGCGAAATTGCCGGCCCATTTGTTGCTGGCTTGATGCCCTACGTGCTGTTCACCTTGCTTTATGTGACCTTTTGCAAAATCGAAATTAGGGAGATGAAACCGCGCTTGTGGCATTTCATTCTGCAACTCATCCGCACTTCGCTCGCCGCACTCTTCGTTGCCCTCATCTGTCTTACTTCTAATGCCGATACAAAATTGGTGTTGGAGGGCGTCTTCATTTGTGTCATTTGTCCAACGGCTGCAGCCGCGCCAGTGGTGACAGAGAAGTTAGGTGGCAGTATCGGTTCGCTTACCACTTACACCATCATCGCCAATGTCTTTACCATGGTGATTATTCCCCTATTCTTTCCGATGGTTGAAAAGAGCGCCGACATCACGTTCCTCTCCGCCTTCTTGATGGTGTTTCGCAACGTGACGGTGGTGCTGGTCGTTCCCTTGCTGTTGGCCTTGCTGAGTCGCAGGGTGGTGCCGGGCTTTGTAGAAAAAGTGAAGCGCAGGAAAAACCTCGCTTTCTATTTGTGGTGTATCAATCTCTCCATCGTTACGGGAGTCACCGTAAAAAATATCACCCATTCCGAAGTGGGCGGATGGCTACTGGCGCTCCTGTTGCTCCTGCCGCTTGTTGTGACCATTGCGCAGTTTGCCATCGGCAAAGCCGTGGGGCGGCCGTTTGGTGCGAGCATCAGTGCGGGACAGGCCCTTGGTCAGAAAAATACGGTGGTTGGGATTTGGCTCACGCTGACATTTTTGAATCCTTTGGCCGCAGTTGCTCCAGGCGCCTATGTGATTTGGCAAAATATGGTCAATGCCTGGCAGTTGTGGTATAAGGGGAAATATGGGAAATTAAAATATTAGGGGAAGGTTCCTAACGTTCGCACAGGTGTTTCGACAATAACATGGACTTCTGTTTAGTTGTGCCGCCTTCGCTTTCCCCAAAAAAAAGTAGAAACGCCCCTAAGTGTCAAGAAAAAATGCTAAATTTGCCACGCAATTATAATGGGCTGTTA
>ERZ1034915.548-NODE-548-length-24853-cov-5.194451_pt1 | contig 24853 bp, 10 predicted proteins | sample MGYA00520592_ERZ1034915 | MGnify/ENA primary metagenome ERZ1034915 (study PRJEB33766, sample SAMN09781787) | gut metagenome | biome: gut microbiome | host: Homo sapiens | place: Madagascar | study: EMG produced TPA metagenomics assembly of the PRJNA485056 data set... | reverse complement strand
GAGCAAGACCAAAGCAACCAAGAGCTCTACGAGCTCTGATGGGCCCGGGATGACCTCTGATTCAAGTCACCGGGCCTCAATCTTTTTCATCCATTTGAATAGAATGGGCGGATCTCTTTGGGTCGTCTGTATGGCGCATGCCAGGCGTGTATGGCATCGCATCCCATTTTTGTGTCCGCACGGGCGGCTACGCTTACTGCAACGTAGCCATTCGTGGAAAGGACGGATGTCATGTCGATGGACAAAGCTGGTTATGTGAGCGTTGGCGCCAAGGTCGAGGACGAGGTCATGCCCGATCGCGTTGTGTTTAGCATCTGCTTTGGGGGAGGCTTCGATACCAAGGAGGCGTGCCTGGACGACTACAACGCCGACCGCGCTAAGGTCGCTGCGGCATTGGCGCCCTTTGGTTTGGATGACGAGCTAACGTGTCGCGGTTACACCTGCTACGCGCGAACGACGCGCAGAAAGGCGACCGTTCTGGGCTATAGCTACCATGCCTACGGCACGATCGCCGCACCGATCGACGCCATAGATGTCGCGGCTGTGTGGACGGCGCTCAACACCTGCGGGTCGCGCGCCAACATGAGCGTGGATTTCGATCTGGCCGACCGGCGCGCCGCCGAGGACGCCCTCATTGCCCGCGCCGTCGAGCGCGCCCGCGGCAATGCGCAGGCACTTGCGGTGGCCTCGGGGTCTAAGCTGGGCGGCGTCAAACATATCTCCTACAACAGCCGCTTGGGCGAGATGGGTAGCATACGCTATGCCGCCGCGTGTGGCGCCGCGGACTTTTCCGTTGCGGGGCCCGGCGATTCTAAGGCGACGGTGCTGGAGCCGGAGCCTATTGAGGTCGAGTGCTCCGTGGATGTGGAGTGGTGGCTGGAGTAGTGGACGAGTCGGGCGAGCATCGAGCCTTCGTCACCGTAAGCCTGTTTGATTAACCAGCCCTCTGCAGGTACACTGCATATTGATGGGCCCGGGATGACCGCTGATTCAAGTCACCGGGCCTAAATCTTTTTCATGCATTTGAATAGAGCGGGCGACTCTCTTGGGCCGACTGTAGGGCGCGTGCCAGGCGCGCATGGCATCGCATCTATTCTCATGTCCGCGCGGGCGCTTATCCTTACGGCAATGTAGCCGCCCATGTAACGAGCGGCGATTGACGGAGAAAGGCCCCAACAGTGGCAGACAAAAAGACGCCGGGTATCTTGGCTATCGATACAACGAACTTTGCGCGCTAGATTGTGCTCGACTTTGAGTTTGCGCCGGTGCCAAAGCAGCGCCAGCGCCGCGGGCTGCGCAGCGAGATTATCGAGGTCGGCGCCGTTAAGCTCGATAACCGCGGCAACGTTATGGGCGAGTTCTCGCAGTTTGTGCAGACGGATTATGCCGAGGGCGTCGCGTATTCCGTCCGCGAGCTCACGGGGATATCGGCCGTGGACACCGCGACAGCCGATCCGCTCTACATGGTGGTCAAAAGGCTCAGCGATTGGATCGGCCGCTACTCCGTGCAGGTGATTTGCTGGAGCGGGGCGGATCGCCGACAGCTTATGACTGAGTGCGGGGCGAAGCATATCGACCTTACCGCCTTTCCTACGGACTGGGCCGACCTGCAGGCGTTTTACACCTCGATCATGGACGTGGGCAGCCACGGGCGCGTTTCGCTGAGTGACGCGGCAACATGGTTTGGCATCGAGTTTGATGAGTCGACGGGTCACGCCCACAGCGCCCTGGCCGATGCGCGCGTGACCGCCAAGCTGTTCAAGCAGGTGATGGACGGGACCTATCGCGTGAGTCCGCGCGCCCAGGAGATCCGTCAGCGATGGGGGATGGGCGAGCGAGCTCAGACGCACGTTTCCAGCAAATGCCCCGAGCTGAGTGATCTTCTGCTGAAGCTGAAGGCGGAGGGGAGGTAGGGGGTGCCCATTATCGAAGAATGGCTTGCCAATATGATTCGTTGGACGGATAAGCGGAAGCCCGTGACGCTGTTCGCGTTATCGTGCACAATGAGGTGTACAAGCCGCCAGAGGCGAGCTCTCCCGATGAGGTTCTGATCAACTGCATCACCGAGATTTTCGAGTGCTCCTACGAGAGGGATTTGGCGCCATAGAGCAACCTGAGTTTTACGCGCTTTCAGAAGGGAACCGGTATGGCAGACGAACTTGTTTTTACTGGTGGCGAGATAATTCACGCCATGCCTCAGCTGCCCAAAGTCACATCTGTGCCACTGAGCGGCAGTGCCGTGCTGGTTGGTTTTAAGGACGCTCCCGACGGGGAGGAAATGTTCTTTGATTTTGACCCTCAGACTGAAAAGGCTACAAAGCTCGACTATGAACTTGCGGCCATTGGCGGGCTCCTCACGGGCGCGTTGAATATCCTATGGCAGAAAGACTTCAACCTAGAGGGTGCCAAAGAGTGGGGCGACGAGAAGGTTGGCAAATTCGTTCTTTCGATTGCCAAGTCCGCGGGTATGACAAAGGCGGATGGAACTCTAGAAGACGCTATTCGCTTTTTGGAGAAAGAGTTTCCTTTTGCCGCGGACAAGCTGACTGCCGAGTTTGGCGGCGGGCTCCAACATCATCTGCGGGATTTCTCGCACCACCCGAGTTTGGTTGGCCTCGCGTGTTCGATCCTCTCGCAATTCACGGGCAAAGGCTATGGCACCGATACGGCCGGTCGGTTTGTCGCCTTCGACCTGCCTGCCGTCGTCTTCGATCCCGACTGTCCACTTATAGGTAGGAACGTTCCAGAGAAGATCGCGTTTGGCACTCTGTTCTGGGCGATGCATCTTGTGAGCGACATGGCGGGGTCTAGTTCCAACCCCGGTAAGGGGACGGGTATTCCCGGCATTGTGCTGTCCCTGCTCAAAGAACTCTCTTCCCTGCCTGTATTTCAAAATGTACAGGTTGCCTATAAGGGCAAGAATATTCGCATTCAACAATGGATTTCGAAGCTGTTTAATGGGACGGCGTTCAAGACCGAGGACGGCAAACCCATCCGCTTCGACCTTCGGGCGGAGGTTGGTCTTCTCGATCAGGCTTTAAGCCAGGTGCCAGCAGTCATGGCCAACGAGGTTATCGTTCGCTGCCTCTATATGCTCTCGAGGCTCAAGGTTGAGTTGGGACGTTGCGAAGTGAGCGATGTTTCCGGCTTGTACAAGCTCAAGGCTTCGCATTTCATGCCCTATAACAGCAGAGCCCTCACTCGCATGGTCACGGTTTCGAGCACTTCGTTCGTTCTGGCAAATCTGGCGACGGCAGCAGTTAGGGCAGGTATCGAATGCGAGGGGGACAAGGTCGTTTTCGCCCAGAAGCTCTTCTTGCGAATAAACTACGTCGGAGTTGGACGCCTTGTGTTTGCCCTCCATGCCGACTGGGACTATATGGCGGAGGAAATGTCCGAGGCTTGGGCTGAGCGCGCCAGGCGCCGCCAGGATATCTTCGATGGATTCCACTTTTATAGCCTAGATAGAGAAACGACGAGGATTGCCTTCTCGCTGAAGCTTGCCGCCGTCAACTACGACTGCAGGAATGAGAAGAACGAAGTGCGCAAAGGGCGAAAGAGGAGCTGGGCCCGCTCGTGGCAGGATTCGGTCGCGGATGGCCTAGGCATTGATGCAGACGGCTACTTTTTGAGCGAGGAAGATGCGTACGGAGCCCTTGAGGCTATTTCACGGCAGCGAGGCGGTAAGGTGCGCGCCCTGCTGGTTGCACAGGAGTTAGTCGAGTTTTGCCCCTATTCGCGGTTAGGAGATGAAGAGAAGAAGGAATACAAAGGTTTGAAGGAGAGTGGGTCTTGGGTTAAAGATGAATTTCCCAGGAGACAAGACGCTGTTGACTCGGATGCTATACGTTCCTTCGAGAAACGTTGTGGGACACGCATTCGTGAGCTTTCAGGCGCGTTGCCAAAGTTTTTAGTAGGCGGAGCCATCACCGCGGCAGCGGCCGTAGGCACTGGAGGAGCTGCCGCGGTGTTCGCTCCAAATATCGCTGTCGGTATCTTTGGAGGCTCGTTTGTCGGCCTCCACGGGGTTGCGCTTGTCAATGCGAGTCTTGCTGCTGCTGGCGGCGGCGCCTTAGCCGCCGGCGGCATGGGTATGGCCGGCGGCACCGCTTTAATTGCGGGCAGCGGCGCTGCGCTTGGCCTTTTGGGTTCTGGAGGCGTTGCCCTGGCGGCGTCGATGGGGGAGGACTATGCTCAGTTCGTGCTCGTTGAATGCTCAAGGCTTCTCGCATTTCTTGATGTGGCAACTGACCGCTGCCCGCATGAGGGGGCCATTTTGGTGCAGAAGGCGGCCGAGGCCGTGCAGCGCAGCATCGCTGGTGTTGAGGAGGATGTCGAGAAGGAGAATGGAAAGGGGGACCGCAGGAATGGCAGGTTGCTTAAGCAGTTGAAGAAGGGTCTTGGGTATTTGACTTCAACCCTTAAGCGGATCGAGAAGATGCAGAAGCACCTTGGCGCCGCCGGTGAGAGTGAACCGCTCAACAGCTTGCCGGCATCAGGCGATGAGTAGATACACTGCATATTGATGTCCCCGGGAATGACCTCTGATGCAAGTCACCGGGGCTCAATTAATTTTTACATGAGATCGTGGTAATCCATGTGTCTGCGAAGCATTCCGTTAAGGTAGAGGGCCCTACTGATAACTAGGCATGCAAACGCACGCTTGCCGATTTAATGCTGGCGTAGTTAGGTTGTCCGCGTAAGCTAGTAACATATTGTGCTGGCCGAGATAGATGACTGCGTGGATGGTGTCAAATGGGTTCTGATCTCAATAACTTATCGGTTGTAGATAAGGCAGAGGCCCTTTTTGGATACTTGGAAGAGTTCTCCAAGATCAGGATGAAAGTTGTTCGCAATATAGGCGAATACACTTCGGACTGCATTGATCTGGAGAGCTTGCCAACAGATAACGGATGGATTGAGGTGCGGTTCCGTGATTCCGCTAATAACGATGGTCCGGTTCTGAGTGTCGCTAAACCGGAGTTCAAAACGTGTCCGCAGCCTCCGGATGAGATCGCGCCGTGGATTGCAAGCGGATGGGAAAGCTATAAGAACCAGATAGGGTTCAAGTTTCCACCCGAGGAGCTTGCGGAGGCAAATGAAGAAGCGCCTCAAGATCAATTTATGTCCGATCCTGCTAGAGCTCAACTGCTTGAGGAATGGGGCGGCGAGCGAGACAAATGGGTCACATATCAAACTAAGGCGACAGAGGCCTCCGGGCTGTATGAGCGCCTGTTTAAAATGAAAGAAAAACTCAAGAGCGACCCCGATAAACTCGAGGTTGTTGCTGCATCGATGAATGTTCGGCTTTCCGAAGATAAGAGGGTTGATCATCCGGTCTTTACGCGAAGCATGAGGATTCAGCTCGATGCGGAAAAGGGAATCATCTCCGTTGAGGATGTCGATTCTGGCACGTCGATTCAAAAAGACCTGCTCTCGCAGTCTCAGAATCTAACAATGAACAAGATTAGTGAGGCGGAGCAGAGGCTCGACGAGGGAGAAGTGCATCCGCTTGATCGTGATGCAATTGCCCGCGAAGCCAGGCTGCTCGTGAATCAACTATCGCCCAAGTCGCGTTATTTTGATCGCGCCGATGCTGTGCGAGATCAAGAAGCCGAAATAGACATTCGGCCTGGTTTCTATCTGATCTTTAGGCAGCGACCTGATGGAACCGCGGGCGCTATCGACAGAATTGTCAAAACAATCGACGAGACGCAACGCGTCCCTGCGTTCTTGAACGGCCTTCTTGGTGAGTTTACGCACGATGAAACCACCCCGGTTCTCGAGGATTCTGCGGATAGGTCTACGGTTTCTCGGCGCTTGGCCGAAGCAAACGGAGAAGACGACGAGATTCTTTTGGCGAAACCTGCCAACCGTGCACAGTTAGAGATTGCCAAGCGAATCGAGCAAGATGACGCCGTTCTCGTTCAGGGCCCTCCGGGTACTGGCAAAACTCATACGATTGCAAACCTTATGGGCAGCTTTTTGGCTCAAGGCAAAAGGGTGCTTGTAACGAGCTATACCTCTAAGGCGCTGACGGTTCTCGCTGACAAGATGCCTCCTGAGCTCAGAAGCCTTTGTGTGTCCTCGCTGGCGTCTAACGGAAAAGATGCTCGTGATTCGGTCGAAGCGATTGTCAACCATCTCGGCGAACACTCGATAAGCGAACTGAATAAATCCGTGCAGGAGCTTACTTGTCAGCGAGAAGAGATACTGGTTGATCTTGCAAAGGCGCGTAAATCTGCCTTTGTTGAACGAGAAGCCGAGAACAAACAGTTTGAGCTGGGGGATGAAACCCTTACTCCGCACGATGCCGCACAATTTGTTGCAGAGAACAAGGAAGAGCTGGGCGACATTATTCCCGGCCAAGTGAAGCTGTCGGCGCAGCTTGACATTTCGCTTGTCGAGGAGCTTTACCAAAGTAACGGCATTGCCTCTGCAGAAGATGAGGCAGAGGCGATCTGCCTACAGGATGTCGACTGGATTGCCTTGCTCCCCAAGCCAGACGTCTATGCGCAGGAGCTTGAGAAATACAACCAGGCCAGTTCTTTGACGGGCAAGCTGATTCGTCGGCACGGTTGGGGGCTTTGCGACGATGGGGGAGCGGTAGAGATTGGATCGGCTGTTCTTCCCATTTTGGATGATGAGTCAGAAGCATTTGGCGCGGTGGAAAACCTTGTAAAGCACGGAGTCCTGAGCGAGGGGTGGCAACGAGAGATCGCTGCGAGATCCTTGAGAGGCGAGGGTGAGATAGCGATCTGGCATCGTCTCTGCGATGAGGTTCAGTCGCTTGAACAACAGGCTTCGTCATATCGAAGCAAGTGGTTTCCGCGGCAGGTTGCGCTTGGTGGCAACAGTGATTATCAACAGCTGCGCATGCTTGTAAGCGGTTACAAAGAGTACCTAGGTAAAACGGGCCTGCGAAAGCTGCTTTCTTCGGTCAAGAGTTTGCCCGAAGGCGTGACGATCAACGGGACACAAGCGGCTTCGCCCGAGGATTGCGATGCCATCCTGGATTACATAGAGCTTGTGGAGGAGCGACACGTTTGTGCCACTCAATGGGATGCGCTTATGGGAATCGTTGGCGTGTCCTGCTTTACAGAGCTGGATAGTAACGAGCCCGAGCACGTGGCATTTCGATATATTGAGGGCATTAAGGCAGCCCTTACGTGGAAAACCGTGTGCGTTGACGCGCTGTTTGACGCATTGGACTCAAACGGTATTTCTCATGAAGTGTTCTTTGGCTGCTCAACCATGATTTCCGAAAAAGAGGTTGTGGACAAAACCCTGCAAGCGCTGGAAACGGACCTTGCCGATTACCTTAAGCTGTGCGCTGCACTCAAAAAATTGGGGGCTATTAAGACGTGGGCAGAGGACGCCTTAAAGAAAATTGAGGACGCTTCGGTCAAGCACTGTGAGACTGCTGTCGCGCTGGGCGACTGCATTGTGCAGCTTCGTCCTGATGGGGATTTCGGCGAAGCGGTTGATCCCGAACTCAGCTTGGTGCAAACATATCGCGATCAGTACAATCGTCTACAGTGGCTGTGCGAAATAAGGTCGGTGATTAAGTGCCGACATGACCAGCTGAATCAGCTGTCACAAGTTGCTCCGGGATGGGCACAAACCATTCGTGAGCGTGAAGGTGTTCACGGAGCTACGAACGTTCCGCGGCGTATCGAGCAAGCGTGGAAATACAAGCAGTGTCAGGCAATCGTTGAGTATGCTGACCGTGCAAATTCTTTCAATCCACAGAAGGCAATTTCTGAGCTGGGAAGGCGCTATCGCGACACAACTGCAAAGCTGGCAGGTGAGATGGCGTGGCTTAAGATACACAAGGATCTTGAGAATAATACAGAGCTCAAGGTTGCGCTGAACGGCTGGAAGCAGACGGTCGCGCGAATTGGCAAGGGAACGGGAAAGAATGCATCGCGGCACCGTTCAAAGGCCCGTGCTCTCATGGCAAAATGCCAGCGAGCTGTGCCGGCATGGATTATGCCGATTGGCCAGGCACTTGACTCATTCGATCCCGCCAACAACCTGTTCGATATCGTAATCATTGACGAGGCAAGTCAGGCCGACATGACTGCTCTGGCTATTACGTATCTCGCCAAAAAGGTGATCGTTGTTGGCGATGACAAACAGGTGAGCCCTCTTTCTGTCGGCGCAAAGGAGTCTACTGCCGATGGATTGGCTGCTTCGTATATCGAAGGAAAGGGTATTCCCAACGCTCATCTGTATCGAGCAAGGTATTCGCTTTATGAAATTGCCCAGCAAGGTTTTTCTCCCATTATGCTTACCGAGCACTTTAGGTGCGTGCCGGATATCATCGGCTTTAGCAATGGGCTTTCGTACGGTGGAAAAATCAAGGCGCTGAGGGATGCCGATGCGGGTGGATTGATGCCGGCGTTGGTTCCTTTTCGCGTCGAATCCGGCATGCGCTCGGGCAAGGCGAAGATTAATCAGCAAGAGGCCAAAGCCGCAGTTGCGATTATCCGCGCCTGTCTTGAGCAGCCAGAATATGAGAACAAGACATTTGGCGTTTTGTCCTTGCTGGGAGAAGAGCAGGCTGACCTAATCCGAAACGAACTGCTTAAAGAGATGGATCCCGCTGAGTTTGAAAAGCATGAGATTATCTGCGGTAACGCTGCGGGTTTCCAGGGCGATGAACGCGATGTCATGATTCTGAGCATGGTTGATAGCAACGAATCCGAGACTCCCTTGCGTTTTATGGGGACAGGCTCGGATGACGCATACAAGAAGCGTTACAACGTAGCCGCGAGCCGTGCAAAAGACCAGATGTGGCTTGTATATTCGCTTGATCCAGCTCGTGATCTAAAGAGCGACGACCTGCGTAGGCAGCTAATAGAGTACATGCTCGATCCGCATGCGTTTGACACTCAGATTGAGGAGGCGCAAGAAAAAGCCGAGTCCGATTTTGAGTTGCAGGTATGTACTGAGCTTTCCAAGCGCGGTTATCAATATGAGCAGCAAAAGGAAGTCGGAAGCTACCGCATTGATATTGTTGTGCAAAGCGATCATCACAACGTTGCTATCGAATGCGACGGCGATCGCTGGCATTCAACCGAGGGGCAAATTATCGCGGATATGGAGCGACAGACGATTCTGGAGCGTGTGGGATGGGATTTCATCCGTATCCGAGGTAGTGAGTTCTACAGCGATCGGGATGCAACGATGGATCGAGTTGTAGCCGAACTCGCTATTTACGACATTAAGCCAGGCCAGCAGCTCCCCACGGTTGCCCGTGACACCAGCGAACTCCTCGAGCGAGTGCTCGAGGCGGTTCGCGACAATTTCGATGACGAAGTGGACGAGAACACACTCGAGTCCACGGTTGCTCGAGATTCGGCCATCGCAGCCGCCCTTCAAGAACAGGAGCCGCCGCGCGAGCCGGATATGCTGCCGAAAGATGATGGCGCTAAGGAAGCGCATGCCAAGGCGGATGACTTTGCTGTTACAGCTGGCTGCTCGAATGTGATCGAGAATGACGACGCAAGCGGCCAGTGCGAGCAGGTGGACGAACAACGTGGACAGACAATAACTGAGGATTCGCGTCAGGAGATGCTTCTGCTCGCGCTCGAACGGGCAGGGCATCGGTTCTATGAAACCGAACAGGCGGACGTCTTTTGGGTGCTTGGGGACTTATCAGTGCGGGCGTCAATAAAGGACATCTGTTCTTCGTTTGATTACAGCTGCGTTTACAACTGTGGGGACACCGGCGCGAACACTGGTCTTTCCGGATGGGTTTTGTACCCTAAGGGTAAGCGGGCTAGCATTGCACACGTGCTGCAATCAGAAGCGCCTACGCTGCAATCAGAAGCACTTAAATGGCATAAAGGAAACGGCTGCGGGGATGCTTTGCTTGCTGAGCTGAACTCTCTGGGCCTCACCTGTATTGATAAACGCAGCAAGCATGGCGCGCTATGGGTTATTGACGATCCGGTGTTTAAGGAAAAGCGTTCCGGCATCGAGAGAAAATACAAGGTGAGATTCAAATACAGCAAACAAGGGTCAAGGTCGACATCATCCCGACCTGCGTGGTACACAAAATAACGAAGCATCCACAAAGCACATGAACGGTGTCTATTAATTGCACAACAAATAATTGATGTCGTAGAGATAGCCCGCTTGCCGAAAATGTCCTGACGCTCCTCTATAGGTTGGGAGACAATGGATAAAGTTTTAGCAAAGGGCTCTGCGTCCTGAACCAATAGTAATTAAACCTGGAGTGTACTTCGTGGATATGCCTGCGGATAGACTTCGGGGGGGGGGCGCTTCTAAGCGGGCGCTCCCTCTCGGTCAATAACAAAATAGCCCGTCACGCCGTCTTAAGGACGGTGTGCTGATGGAGTTTCTCGATAACGTTGGGCGTAACCGTCTGGGAGACGCGCTCGCTAAATCCATCGATGAGGGCGCCAAGCTTTCAATCATTAGCAGTTACTTTACGGTCTTTGCTTTCTCCGAGCTCAAGGAAGAGCTAGAGAAGGTCGACTCGGTGCGCTTTCTCTTTAGCGAGCCTACGTTCGTTAAGCGTATGGCTACCGATAAAGACCCGCGTCAGTTTGCCATATCGCAATGCTCGCGCGAGCGTGGCGTGGGCGGCTTGGGCCTTGAGCTCACGTTGCGCAACAATCTCAATCAACGTGCCATTGCCCGTGAGTGCGCCGAATGGGTGCGTGCTAAGTGCGAGTTTCGGTCCGCCAAGATGAACGGAGCTATTCAGCCTGGCGGCACCTATGTTGTTGAAAATTCTGAAGGCGAGGACCATGCTTTCTTGGGCGCCGCTGCCGACTTCACTCAGGAGGGGCTTGGCTACGAACGTCGTCCCAATACCGTAATGGCGGTAAGCCACTACGAGGGCGCGACGGAGGCCGCTGCCCTAAAGGCGATGTTTGAGTTGGTGTGGAACGACCCTAGCATGGTCGCTGACGTTACCGATGATGTGGCGGCGCAGGTAGGCACGCTCTACCGCGAGAATCCGCCCGAGTTTGTCTATTTCCTCACGCTTTACCACTTGTTCCGCGATTACCTTTCCGACGAAGATAACGACTTGAGGCCCGGCCTTAAGTTCGAGGAGTCCGTCGTCTGGAACAAGCTTTACGACTTCCAAAAGGACGCCGTGGTGGGCGCCATCCGTAAGCTCGAGAAGTACAAGGGTTGCATCATCGCCGACAGCGTCGGCCTGGGTAAGACCTATGAGGCGCTCGCTGTCATTAAGTACTATCAGGAACGCAATGATCGCATTTTGGTGCTGGCGCCAAAGCGCCTGCGTGATAACTGGACGCTGTGGACGCAGGACAATGACGATCGCAACCCCTTGGCGGACGACCGTCTAAACTACACCGTGCTCAATCATACCGACCTGTCCCGTTATACGGGCACGAGCGGTGATGTGGATCTTGAGCACCTTCGCTGGGGTCACTACGACCTGCTGGTGATCGATGAGAGTCACAACTTCCGTAACAAGAGCACGGATTCCGAGAAAAAAGACCGCTACACGCGACTTATCGAGGACGTAATTAAGAGTGGACGGCGCACCAAAGTGCTGATGCTCTCGGCTACGCCTGTGAACAATCGTCTGCTGGACCTGCGCAATCAGATTGAGCTCATCACCGAAGGCGATGATGCGTATCTGGCGGATACCGATGGTATTGAGTCAATTACTCAGGTGTGCCGTACGGCGCAAGCGCGATTCAACGAGTGGAGCAAGCTCGATGATGCTGAGCGCACCACCGAGAGCTTTGTCAATGCCGTCAACGCTGATTACTTTAAGCTGCTCGATGTGCTCACCATCGCGCGCAGCCGCAAACATATCTCTAAGTACTATGGCGCCGCTTCGGGTACGTTCCCGCAGCGTCGCAAGCCCCTCTCTATTACCACGCCAATCGATTTGGCGGGGGAGCTTCCGCCTATCGCTGAGCTCAATGACATGATCGCCCAGCTCACGTTTGCGCAGTATCAGCTGCTTTCTTATGTACGCAGCGATAAGCGTCGTAAGTACGAGGATCGTTACGGCGACACCTGGGGCAAGGACTTTGAGAGCCAGGTTCACCGTACAGGTGCTGTTGCCAACCTTATGCGCGTAAACGTGCTCAAACGAATGGAATCTTCGGTTAACAGTTTCCGAATCACGCTCTCGCGCATCCTGGCGGGATGCGAGGAGCTCCGCGCACAGCTCAATGATCCTGCGGCCATGGGAGCGGGCAGCTATGATGCGGCGGGCATTGAGGATGGCATGGACGATGATGATGCCGAGGAAATCGAGCGCGGTGGCAAGGTTCGCGTTGACCTGCGCGATGTTGATGCCTTGCGTCTGGGCAGCGATTTAGACTTTGACATCACCGTGCTGCACCGTCTGCTCGACTACGCCAATGCTGTAACGCCCGAGCGAGATGCCAAGTTGGATGAGCTCTACAAGTTCATAGTCGATAAGGTCAATAACCCCTACAACCCCGGCAACCGCAAAGTGCTCGTATTCACGGCGTTTGCGGACACGGCGGACTATCTATTTGAGCAGCTAGCGCCTCGCCTTAAGAGCGAACTCGGCCTCGAGTGCGCCGAGGTTGCCGGCAGCGCAAACCGTACCTACTCGCTTAAGCTGCGCCGCACCACCTTCGAGAATATCCTGGCGCACTTTAGTCCGCGCTCCAAGGAACTGTCCGAGGCGTCTCTCGCCGCGGGTGAAATCGACGTTGTTTTTGCCACGGACTGCATCTCTGAGGGCCAGAATCTTCAGGACTGCGACTGCCTCGTCAACTACGACATTCATTGGAATCCAGTTCGTATTATCCAGCGCTTTGGTCGTATCGACCGCTTGGGTTCTACCAACACCCAGATCCAGCTTGTGGACTTTTGGCCCGATATCGCGCTCGATGAGTACATTCAGCTCGAGAGTCGCGTAAAGGGTCGCATGGCCTTGCTCGACGCCTCGGCCACCGGCGAGGAGAACGTGCTGGAATCCAAGGCAACGGGTGAGATGAACGACCTCAAGTATCGTCGCCAGCAACTTCAGCAGCTTAAGAGCGAGGTGCTGGACCTGGAGGATATTTCAGGCGGTATCTCGATCACCGACTTCGCCTTTGATGATTTTCGTGTTGAATTGCAGCGCTACGAAAAGGAACACCCGGGTCTTTTAGAAAATTCGCCGGCTGGTATGCATGCGGTGGCACGTATTCCCGATGAGCTGCGCGATTCCGTGGCGCCGGGCGTGGTGTTCTGTTTGGCGCAAAACGATGAGAATGCGAACCCCAAGGACACGAATCCTACCTTCCCGTATTACGTGGTGTACGTATCGGCCGACGGCGATGTGATGACCAAACATACACAGCCCAAGCATGCGCTCGATATGATGCGTGCCTGTTGCGCGGGCGAATCCGAGCCAATTGCAGAGCTGTGTCGCGACTTTAACCGCGAGACGCGCGACGGTGAGCGTATGGGCGCTTATACCGAGCTTTTGGACAAAGTGGTTGCTGCCATTAGCGGCGTGCAGCAGGACAAAGGCATCGAGAGCCTGTTTAGCCTGGGCGAGGTCGGCACGGGCACAAGTCTTGGCTTCGATGATTACTCCCTGATCAGTTTTGCGGTGCTGCGATGAGGGGCTTTGACTGGAACGATGTGTTCTGTCTGCCCGATGCCGCTTTGGCGGGTGACAGGCGCATACCCAAGACGGTGCTCACGCGCCAAGCTCAACTTACAAAGACCGAGCAGAAGGTGCTCGATCGTGTAGCTGTGCTTACGCACTTTGCCACCGTGCAAAAGTCCACGACGCGTATCGCACCCGTTCAAGATGATGAGCACGATATTCAAAGCGTACTTATCCTTCGGTGCGAGCTGTCTCGTGGGGCGGCTTATGCCGAGGTGGCAAGGCTCGTCCACAAGTGTTTCCCCAATCCGACGGTGATTCTGTTTGGCGGCGAGGACGAGGCCTGCATTTCGCTGGCAACGACGCGTAAGAGCCTTGCTGAGCAGGGTGCCATGGTGATTGACGACGTTGAGTCAACGGGGGCATTCGATCCTGGTGACACACGGTATGCACCGTTTTTGGATGCACTCGCGTTTGAGCGATTGCCGCAGGCGAATCTTCTGGTCTATCTGCGCAGCGTTGCCTGGGCAGTGCGTCTTTCTCGCGCGGTTCCGTCTCTAGGATTCTTTCCGACATGTGCGGAACAGGATTATGAGCGTCTGGAGGGGCTGGTGGCGCGGAGAGATGCGCTCGCTTCGCAAGTTGAGGATACCAAGCGACGCCGTCGCGATCGGGAATTGACCCTGAACGAATCTGCGCACCTGCGCATGGAACTCAAAAAGCTGGAAAAGGAGCTTGGTCAGACGACCGACGAGATAAAGGAGATCTGCAATGGCTGAGATCGAGAAGATGAGCCTCGAGTCCAAAGACCTCGTGGAAGACCGTCTGGTGCAGCTCAAAGAGTTGATGCCCGAGGTATTCACCGAGAGCGGTATCGATTTTGACAAACTGCGCTTGGAGCTTGGTGACGAGGTCGACGAGGGCCAGGAGCGCTACGCCTTTACCTGGCCTGGCAAGATGGACGCCATTCGTCAGTCGCAGACGCCGAGCACTGCCACGTTGCGCCCTTGCGTTGAGAAGAGCCGTGGCCGCGATGGCGAGGACGGCAGCTTTGACTCCGACAACATCTATATCGAAGGCGATAATCTTGAGGTACTGAAACTGCTGCAGAGCGGCTATCACGGCAAGGTCAAGATGATCTATATCGATCCCCCCTATAACACGGGTCACGACTTTGTCTACAAGGATAAGTTTGGCGACACCATCGAGAATTACAAAGAGCAGGCAGGGTTGGCCGGCCAGTCCAACGCCGATACGAGTGGTCGCTATCACAGTGACTGGTGCTCGATGATGTATCCCAGGTTGAGGTTGGCGCGAGAGCTGCTGAGTGACGACGGAGTGCTTATCGTTAGCATTAGTGATGCTGAAAGCTCAAGCTTGAAGTCAATTTTGGATGAGATTTTTGGCGAAAATAATTATTGCGGCGATGTTCTGTGGAATTCAACGAAGTCGGTAACAAATACTGCTTTGATTTCCGTTTCGCACACGTACAACTTTATCTATTTCAAGGATATCAACTACTTCATCAAGAACAGATCAGAGTTTAGACTCCGCGATGATGGAGAAGGTTTTTCGAATCCCGACAATGATCCCCGTGGTCCCTGGAAGGCCGATCCGTTTCAGGTTGGAGGGTGGCGCCCTAATCAACAATATGAAATCACCAACCCCAATACGGGGGTGGTGTATAAACCAAATCCTGGTTGTAGCTGGAAAAATGATTATACCCATTACCTCGAATTGGAAAAAGACGGGCGCATTGTATTTGGGGCTACCGGGGAGGGTGGGCCTCAAAGAAAACGCTTTCTTTCCGAAGCAGTTGATCGCGGCAAGGTTGCAAAAACCTGGTGGGATGATGTGGAGACTACCACAAATGGCACTCAGCTTGTTAAGAAGCTGTTTGATGGGGTTTCGGTGTTCGATAACCCTAAGCCAGTTGGACTAATTCGGAGATTCGTAGAGCTTGCTTCGAAGACTGATTGCCTAGTTCTTGATTTCTTCTCAGGATCTTGCACAACTGGTCATGCGCTCTTTGAGGCGAACACTGAGGATTCTGGCCATAGGCGTCTAATCGCCGTTCAGCTTCCTGAGCTACTTGAAGCGGGCTCGTTGGCTCAGGAAGCAGGATATAAAACTATTTGCGACATCGGCGAAGAGCGTATCCGTCGCGCAGGCGATAAGATTAAAGGCGAGATTGAGGGGGCTAATGTTCAGCTCAAACTCGGCGAAGAACCCAAACGTCTGCCTGACATTGGCTTCCGCGTTTTCGAGCTTGACAATTCCGGCATCGAAAAGCCTCAGACTGGGCAGCTTGTGCTCGATGTGGTGAAGCCCGACCGGTCCGATATGGATATCGTCTTTGAGATGATGCTCAAATGGGGCCTTGAGCTCACGCTTCCCGTCGAGAAGGAAGAAGTCGCCGGCTATCCCGTATATTCTGTCGCCTGTGGCGAGCTCGTGTGTTGTCTTGCGGACGGCCTTACCATGGATGCACTCGATGCTATCGCCGACATGGAGCCACGTCGTGTGCTTATGCGCGACTCGATTCTTACCGATACGCTCAAGCTCAATGCCGTCCAGGCGTTTAGGCGTGTGGAGGAACGAGCCGGCTACGAGGTACAGCTGAGGACGGTGTAACGCATGGCTTTGGAAATTAAATATTCCGCTGATCAGGAGCACCAGGTCGAGGCTGTCGACGCCGTCTGTGATTTGTTCCGAGGTCAGGAGTTTATGGACTCTGACTTCGTTGCGGAGATGGGTACCGGCATTCTGGAGGGGCAGGTTACTCAGGTGGGTCATGCCAACGGCCTTCGGCTCTCGGCGGCCCAGCTCGAGCGTAACCTGCACGTGATCCAAGAAGGCAACGCGCTCGCTCCGTCGAGCGTTGCTACCGATGGGCATCTGCGCGATTTTACTGTCGAAATGGAAACAGGCACGGGCAAAACCTATGTCTATATTCGCACCATCTACGAGCTTAATCGTCGCTATGGGCTGACTAAGTTCATTATCGTGGTGCCGAGTGTCGCCATTCGCGAGGGCGTTAAGAAGAGCTTCGAGAGCACCAAGAAGCACTTCGACGTGCTCTATGACAAGACACCGCTCGAGTGCTTCGTCTATGACTCAAAAGATATGGGCCCGGTGGGTAGTTTTGCCACATCGAGCTCCATCCAGGTAATGATTATCAATATCGGTGCGTTCGACAAAGATAACGACTTCGATGACGATGAGATTGCTGAGTCTGCCGGCGGTAGGGACAAGCGCAACCTGTTCCATCGTCCGAGCGAAAGGCTCATCGGCGGACAAAGTCCGCGCGAGCTTGTAAGCTCATGCAATCCTATCGTCATCATCGACGAGCCGCAGAGCGTTGACTCTACTGCTAAACGTAAAAAGGCTATTCGAAGCTTGAATCCGCTGTTTGTGCTGCGTTACTCGGCAACCCATAAAGAGGCGTACAACAAAGTCTATCGCTTGACGCCTGTCGACGCCTTCCAACGTGGGCTGGTCAAGGGCATCACCGTCGATTCGGTGCTCTCGCAGGAGGATCTGAACGGCTCGTACGTGAGGCTCGAGTCTACAAAGATCGCCTCGCCCATTACGGCTAAGCTAACGGTTGATGTACGCCAGAAGGACGGCTCGCAGAAGCGCAAAAAGGTGAACATCAAAACGGGTGACAACCTGTTTACCAAGAGCGGTGAGAATACCGACTATGAAGCCGGCTGGATCGTGAGGAACATCTCCGCTGCTGATGGCGACGAGTGGATTGAGTTCCAGAACGGCGAACGCATCGAGCTTGGTCAGGCCGTCGGCGATGTTGCCGCCGAGGCTATTAAGCGCGCGCAGATTAAGAGCACCATTGAAGATCACCTACAGCGTCAGCTCGAGCTTGCCCCGCGTGGCATCAAGGTGCTTTCGCTGTTCTTTGTCGACAAGGTTGAGAAGTACCGCCTGTATGATCCGGTGCGAAACGGCGAGTATGCGCAGGTGTTCGAGGAGGAATATACCGCAGCGGTGAATTCGCCCAAGTGGCGCAAGCGCTATGCCGAAGCTGGCGTGGAATTGGATACGGATGCTTCTGCGGTACATTCGGGCTATTTCTCGCAGGACGGCAAGGGACGCCTCAAGAATACGACCGATGCGGCGTCCTCGGCAGCCGACATTTCGACTTTTGAGACCATCATGCGGGATAAGGAGACGCTACTTTCCTTCCCTGCGGACGACGATGACGACGAGACGCGTGCAAAGAAACGTATTCAGTTTATCTGGAGCCACTCCGCCCTTAAGGAGGGTTGGGATAACCCTAACGTGTTCCAGATCTGCACGCTGGTGGAGACCAAGGACAAGCTGACTAAGCGCCAGAAAATCGGTCGCGGTCTTCGTTTGTGCGTAGATCAGGACGGCGAGCGCTGCTACGACGAAGGCGTGAACGTACTGACCGTCATCGCAAACGAGAGCTATGACTCGTTCGCCAATGGCTTGCAGTCTGAGTTTGAGGATGATGGCTACAAGTTTGGCATTCTCACCGCTGAGTCTTTCTCGAATGTCGTGGTGGAACGCGAGGACGGAACCGAGGAGCTCTTGGGCTTCCAGAAGTCTAAGGCCGTCTTCGACTCGTTTAAGGACCAGGGGCTCATCGATGGCAAGGGTAAGATTACGCCCGAGCTCAAGCAGGCGGCCGAGCAAGGTAGTGTCCCTGTTCCCGAGGGTCTGGAAAACGTTAAGACCGAGGTGGAGCGCATTATCCTCAAGAAGGCTCAGAAGCTGCAGATTCGCGACAAGGCCAAGGAGGTTGAGGTTAAGCTCTGCAAGGATGTGACTGCCGACCCCGCTTTCCAGGAGCTTTGGGAACGTATTCGCAAGCGCACGCGCTTTGAGGTTGATGTTGACTCCGACAAGCTTGTCGAGGACGCGTGCGAAGAGATTGCCAAGATGCCTGAGGTGAAGACGCCTGAAATTCTGAGTACTCGTGCAGATCTGACCGTAGACACAGCTGGCGTGAATGCCGAGGCGCGCTCGACCGCGCTTGTGCGAACGGCGGGTCGCGCGGTGTATGACTTGCCCGATCCTATTGCGGAACTGCAGGATGCAGTCGGCCTTACCCGCGCTACCATCAAACGTATTCTGGAGGGCTGTGGTCGCTACGATGAGTTTGCTCTCAATCCTGCGCTGTTCCTAGCTCAGGTGGCTTCTAAGGTGAACAAGGTTAAGGCCGTGGCAATTGCCAAGGGAATTAAGTACACAAAGCTGCCCGAGGAAGATTGGTACACCATGAAAGACCTGGACCCCGGCGATCTTAAGGCCTACGTTGGCCAGAACGCTTGGGAGTCCGCGCATCACAAGAGCCTATACAACTACGTTGTCTACGACTCGTCGTCGGTTGAGAAGCCGTTTGCCATTGAACTCGATCAGGCCGAGGAGATTAAGGTATTTGCCAAGCTGCCGAGCAGCTTTAAGATTGACACGCCGCTAGGGGCCTACAACCCCGATTGGGCTTACGTGCAAGAAATCGAGGGCGAGCATCGCGTGTACTTTGTTACCGAGACCAAAGGCGGCGGGAACAATGACATCCACACGCGCCCGACCGAGCAGGGCAAAATCGATTGTGCCGAGAAGCACTTCGAAGCCATTTGGGAACCTGACTTCTTCTACAACGTAAAGACGACATATCGCTCGTAAGTATCGAAAGGGGGCGTTGAAGAACCATCTTCAACGCCCCTTTATCGTTAGCTATTCGCCTGCATCATCAATCCCCAGCCTGCTCCTTAGCCAACCGGGCGCAGGCGCGTTTGATCTGGTTCACATTCATCGGCGTCCAGGCCTTAAAGACAAAGGCGTCCTTTCCGTCGACGGCGACGGGCTCTGCATCGTAGAACTTGCCTTCGCGGCCCGCTGGTATTTTGTCGCGAAGCAGCGGATGGCTAATAGCAAAGATGTCGAACGAGTACCGCTGGTCGTAAAGCGCGCGCTTATCGGGCGTTCCGTCGATAATTTGGAGCAGCATACGGCGAACTTCGGCAGTATCTATTGCCGGGCCGGCGGCGCGCTTTGGCTTAGCCTTGCTCTTTGGCTTGCGCTTCTTCTCCTTTTTGGGCTTAGCAGGCTTGTCGAGCTCTGCGGGCTTGTCTGCGTCAGCTTCCTCCACGGGCGTCTCGACCGTATCGATTACCTCTTCTGCATGCTCTGCTTCAACGACCGCTGGGGCATCGGCAGGCTTTTTGGGCTCCGCTTCTGGTTCGCGGACGGGTGCCGCGGAATCAGGCTGCACAGTCTGCTCAACTTTGGACTGAACGGGCTGTACCGGACTCTCCAGTATCGGCGTAGTTTCGGAGACCGGCTCCAGTCTGGGCTCAGGCTCTATGCTAACAACCTCTTCGACAGCCTGCATGGCATCCTTGCCCGTAGCGCCCTTCGCAATTCCCAGGCACTGCATCATCTGGTCAATAGAGTTTCCAAAAGGCGAGAGCGCCGCCAGTCCTCCGATAGGGGGAATGCCCTGCTGGCGAGCCCACGACATTGCTCCCGTTGGGACGCACGTCGCCTCGGGTGCCTGTCCGCAAAGGAGCCACACGCTATCGATGGGCATGCCGTTGGAGCGGATGGTTTGAAAACGGTATTTGTTGAGGCAGGGATTGAAGCGCTGCTCTTTTGCATTCTCGATAAACGTGAACTTGGAATCGAGCAAAAACAGTGAATCTCGGTCGTCGTCTTTGAAGCTCAGGGCAAAATCGGGCGTCCAGTAGGAGTCACTCGGCTGCTGGTCAAACAGATCATTTGCGAGCAGACGATGCGCGCCAAGGCCGGCGAATTCTCGGTCGTTTCCATAGAGCACGGGCTGATACCACAGCGTTACCCGTTCGCTTCCGCGCTGCAGGCGGTAGACGTTTGCTACCTCTCTTTCGTTATCCAGCAGCCCGTATTCCTGGGCTCTCTCAACTCGCTCAAAGGGAGCTGCGTACGAACTGTCCGGTGTATATCCCTGGCAGTCAAACCAACGGAGCAGAGAGGCGAGCGAGTACAGCTCGTAAAGGCGCGAGACGCGATGCATGCTCAAGATGAGACCTTCGCGCGCAAAATCATATTCACCAAAAGCGTCCCACGCGCGCATGAGCCTAAAAAGGCGTGCGTAATGGGGTATTTCCTGGAAGATCTTGGTTTTGCGGGGCATCCGGAACGTGTTGGAAACGGCCGCCGGCATGGCTTCGGAAAGGAGCCTATAAAAGCGCTGTGCACGAGTTCTTTGCGCTTGGAGCTTTGACAGCAAAGGCTGATCGCGTTCAATCTGCGCATCGATAATCATGACGGGAATGAGGTGTCCCTCGGTGCCCTGTATGCCAGATAGCTTACTTTTTGCTTTGTGAAGGGCATCCAGTTTCTGATTGATGCCCGCGATTACCTGCGCGAGCGTGCGGGAAACGTGCGAGATAAAAGAAACGACGGCCCTGTTCTCGTACGTATCGCACGAGCGGACGGTCTGTTTCGTCTGAATCTTGCGGCTATACCAGTTGCGTCCCTGCATGCGGATAGCGGTACTCTGGCGCACGGGGAACAGCCGGTCGGGGTTTTTGTAAAGCCATTCGATTTCATTTCGACCGATCTGCCGCAACTTTTCGGCGGCGACGAGCTGCTCCGATCGATCGGTTTTGGTATATGGCCGTGTTTTAAAGTTGGGAAGCTCCACCTCGATACCGGCAAGGATTGTCTCGGCAAGCAAAACGAACGATCGAAGGCTGTTTGCTCCTGAGCCCTCCGCATTGCCAAGGAAGTCGCTGTCCTGCGTGTTTCCAGCCGATAGCATCCACCCAATGGGCGTGGCAAGTTCCTGTCCGGCAAGTTCATCTAGCAATCCCACGACATACTGGCGCTGATTGCTAATAGTGCTGGTGCAAGGGATTTCTTTTGTCTTTACCGCGAACGGCTCAAAGCGGCGTTGACACGAATAGATGCGAGCTTCGACGGTGGCAAACCCATAGGTATCCGAGAACGGTCTCCAATTGTTATTTCCATTGGAGGGGGCAAGTCGATAAACATAACTGCTGCCCGCCCGTTCTGGCATGAGGCAGCGCCAATGATGTTCATCCTCGTTGATCCGCAGCGTTATCTTGACCGCACCCAGGTCGCTGTCGGTAAACAAGGACAGCTCATACTGGGCGCGGTCGACAATCGCCGCGCTGTAGTCTATTTCGCCCAAGCCTGGGGTTCGGCGGCCCTCGTGCATCTCAAACGACAGGGGAGCGGAAGGATGGTGAGGGTCGCGCAGGTTGAGCCGGATTGAGCAGGGCTTAAGCGAAGAACTGGTAGAAGCCACTGTCTCCACCAACCTCGAGAATGTGCTCAATGCGCTGCTTTGTCTTGGGAAGGCCCGTTATGGCACCCAGACCATCGAGCAGGCTCTTCACGCGATCTTCTGTTCCGCAGATTTGGGGCAGGATCTTTTGGGCAACCGCGAAATCGACCGGGTCATAGGTGGTCGATGCCGAGGAGGTATCCATAAGGTCGCTCGCGGTAACGATGTAGTTGCGCATCATGAGCTGGGAACGCGGGCTTACGGGATGGTTGGATGCGGCACAGCACGCGAGCACTTCCTGGAATTTCGCCGCAAGGCCAGCGGGCATCTGCGTATCGCGGACTCCAAATGCGGATTCGATCGTCGAGAGGGGGACGGCGGGCTCGTCGGAAAAGTCGTGCTCCTCGCTCTGGATGTCATCGATATCCAGGGGTGTGTCCTGTGCATCGAGCATAATGACCCAGCTACGGTCGAGGAAGCGGGGAGAGAGCTCTTCGGTTGTGTGATCAAAGTTGACGGTTGCGATAAAGCGCAGCCAAGAAGGCGTTGTAAAGGTATGCCCACCACCAAGGGAGAGCGCCGTGGGACGGGTCCTAAACTTGTCGCATGCCAGGAGGAACGGTGACCAGTAATGCTCAAGCGAGCTCAGGTTTGCCTCGTCTAAGAGCATGATATAGGGGATAGGGGTGAGGCCTTCGAGCTGTTGCTCGGCATCGAGTTGCTCAAATGCCTGGTAGGCAGCGGCGTTTGCAGACTCCACGCGCTCCATAAAGGGATTGTAGAAACCGATAAAGTCCTTGTAGCTGGTCCATCCGCGCTCTACCGAGACCTCGCAGAAACGGTTTGCCTGGGGTTGCGTAAGGCCAAGGGCTCCGGCGAGTATTCCCGCGAGGCTCGTCTTGCCCGTGCCCGGCATGCCGGCAAAGGTAGTGATATAGCCCTGCGTGAGGCAGATCATAAGGTTGGCAACGTCGTTGCGGGTAAAGTCGCGTCCGGCACGGTTGATGACGGTATCGCTCATGCGGTCCAAAAGGTCCGAAGCTGAAAGCTTATCGTCGGACAGCATGGCGGGCATGGCCAAAGTGGGGGCTACTTCATTTGCTTGTTGCGGGTTTGCCAAGGGGGCGGTTCCTGCCGGTACGGGATTGACCGCTCCCAGAATCTCGCGAACGACGGTCGACTCGAGGAGCTTTTCGCTCGCGGTCATCTCATCCTTAAACGACTCGACGACATTTTTAATGGCTCGCTTGGCAAGGACCTTGCCTTCCTCAAGATTTTCTAGGTCCGTTTTTGCACGGCTGAGGTCTTCGAGCGTTTTATCGAGCTCTGCCTTGCGTCCGGTGAGCTCCGCTTCCGTTTCGGCTACGATTCGCGCTTTGACTTCATCGCGGCTGGCTTCCGCCTCATCGGCAGCTGTCTTGGCATCGCGAGCTCGCTGTTCCGCCTGAGCCGTCTCTTCTTGGGCCTTTTGGATTTGCTTCTCTAGGTCAGCTTGGCGGCGTGCGACCTCTTGGCGAATCTGCTCGTTCTCCTTGACCTTGTCATAGAACTCTGCAAAGTGTTCGTCGTTAAGAACGTATTGGGCGAGCTGCTCGCTAGAGACGGTATCGATAATCTCGCGTTTGCGGTTGTCGGAAAGGGTTGACCACTCTTCGTACTTGCTCAGCGCGGCAAGCATGCGCTTGCGTCGCTCTGGAGTCGTGACGATCTTCGTTTCCAGGTCGGTGCAGGCCTCGATAGCGGTTTTAAGATTGCGGGCTTCGTTTTTAGAAAGGCCGACCTCTGTGGTGCGGGACACTCGGGCGATAGCGCTCAAGACTGTTACTCGTCAAAAGACTGAACAGCCTTGATGGAATAAACGCCGGGTGCCTTTTGCTCAATCTCGAATGGCCCGTAGAGGTAAGGCTGGTCGTCTATTTCCTGGCGCAGCATGATGTACTTGGTCAGCGGCATTGCCTGTGAAACAGACGGATGAATGGTGCTGATGAGCGGTTGGCTGAAATCGATCAGCCCGTCGTCTGCGGAGATAATCTGAACAAGGCGCGATGAGATTTGGCTTTTTCTGAACTCGACAAAGTCGATGTTGCTGCGTCCAGGCTTCCAGTTGTAATTGGCAATTGAGTTGTAGCGATGATGTTCCAGATGGGGATAGTAGTTGTTCTCCATGAACTGGTCGACATCAACGTTGGTTTTCATAACGACGAGTCGGCCAAAAATACCTTCGTATTCTTCTTTGGTTTTGCCTTCGAGTGTTACCGGGAGGCCGCCGATTTCGGGGAAGGTCGTGGTATCGATTCGCGTTATTTTGTCTTCGTCTACGAGGTATTGAGGGTAGGTAATTGCTCGTTTTGGAGATGGCCCGCCGTACTCCACGTAGGTGATCATTTCCTTGCGAACGCATTCCGAGATACTCGTAACCTTACGCGATGCGAGCGTGAAGCCCATGAGCGGCTCCTTTCAACACTGTCAAGACAGATGACCGACTACTATTCAATTTTACGGAGGCTGCTAGCGATTTTGTTGAGCAACAAATTCGATTACGCGAACGGTCGGTTACATGAGGTGGGTGTCAGTTAATCGACTTGTCGCCATGCCGCATGGGCTTTCGACGAGACCGGCGCGGCATGGCGGCCAATGCTGCCTACACCATCGCAATCCCGCGCGCGGCACTCAGCAGCTCATACTCCCTCTGGCTCCACTGGCGCAGCTCAGCGGCGTCGACGGTGTCGCGGCAAAGGTCCAGGAACACCTCGGCTCCCTCGCAGAAGCACTCGCGGGCAAAGGCGCCGGATCCGTTCGCAACACACACGCCGTCGGCAAACAGCTTCCAGCTGGACGGCTCACGCGAGTCATCTCCGAGTAGCTTGATTTGCAGCACATGCGGGCTGCCGGCGGCGCAGAGTTCTTCCTCGAGCTTTTGCACCGTAAAGCGCATCTGGTGGGAGAGGCTGCTCTTGACCATGGCCGAGGCATAG
>ERZ1034915.543-NODE-543-length-24930-cov-7.652663_pt1 | contig 24930 bp, 22 predicted proteins | sample MGYA00520592_ERZ1034915 | MGnify/ENA primary metagenome ERZ1034915 (study PRJEB33766, sample SAMN09781787) | gut metagenome | biome: gut microbiome | host: Homo sapiens | place: Madagascar | study: EMG produced TPA metagenomics assembly of the PRJNA485056 data set... | reverse complement strand
GGTTTGATGATCATAGAAATCTCTATTTTTTCATCTGTATCACCCACACGGGGATTATGTATATTGATATATCAGTATTTGTAAAGGGTAAGTGTCCCAAAAGTGTCCCAACCATACTAAAAAACGGCCGTCATAAGACGACCGCAGCCCCACTTGCGGTGGGGAAAACCCCCTTAGGCGTCTCTAGACAGCTAAAGGGGTGGTGCACTAGCGTACGGTGCACCTCTCAGTGTTGCTATTAATGCTAGCCTCTAATTAATAAGCTGTCAAGAAACTTGACTTAGAAAAAGAAAGCCACCATTTTGCCACCTTTTGTTAGCCGTTGCTACTATTAATGTCTTATATATAAAAAAAGCAACCCTTGTCAGGTTGCTTTATTTTTATCCATTATCAAATTGACTGACTTTGGTCATGACCTTTGCCACCGTATTTTTGAATGAGCAGCTTAATTGCCTCTACTTGTCGCAGATTAAAGACAATCTGTTCATAATGATTTCTTCCATCATATCCTCGGCTAACTACTTCGCCGTGTTGATTAAAATAAACATTTTTTGTTCACCCATTTATCGTTACCTCGAACATTAGTTTCTTTAATTATAGCATAAAAATAGAAAAAGCCCTACACACGGCCAGTGTTAATCAAGAAGAGGACTCACCTCTTTTCTTTTTAATGTTTTTGGGTGCCATGTGTAGGGCTTTACCTCATATATTTAATTGTAAATACTATTCAAATTTCCCGTAAGCCTCGCCTGTGCGAGCGTCGCGGACCGCAACATAGCCATAGCCGTTGCCACGTGGCTGACGTACGTAGACAAACTCACGGCCCCGCGACCAGGCATCGTACTTGATCACACTGCCTGCTGGCAGGACCGCAATCGTGGATGCACTAGGTCGAGCGCCCCAACGCAGGTGTAGTGCAGTATTGCTGATGAACTTGCCGTCCTCTGCATGCCAAGTGTCGCCGAGATTGTCTACCCAAGTCTTAGGCACGGCAACTGGTTTAGGCGTTGGCGTGTCGATAACCGCCTTAGATTCCGGCGTAATAGCAGCATTAGTGTAGAATCCGCTAAAGTCGTATGACATGTCAACTCCGTTGCCGGCAATGTTGTACGTGCTCGTAAACTGCCACAGACCCACGTTGTCGACGCCCGGCTGACTGACACCGTAGTTGGCAACCCATTTGTTCTTGGCGATCAGTTGAGCTGCGTTAAGTCGGCCAGACCAGAACCAAGACGCCATCGAGTAGATGTCTACCTTAGGATAACCGGAGTCCTTGACCGCTTGCAGGAAGGCATTGGCATCGCTGGTTGCATACTTGGCGTTAGCTTTGTCTTCGATGTCCAGTGCCAAGACCGATTCTGGCCCTAAGCCAAACTGCTTTGCGTGATCAACAAACCATTTAGCTTCGTTGCGTGCGTCTTGAGCGCCGTTGAAACGTGCGTAGTGATAACCATGTACTAACAATCCGACAGATCTTGCATTGTTAATCTGCGCTTGTGCCTTTGGATTGATGTAGGCATCACCATCTGCTGATCCTTGCGTCAGCTTAACGATAACGGCTTTAACGCCTGCATTTTTAGCAGCTTGAAAAAAACTAATTGTATCTGGTTGATATCCAGATACGTCCATGACGAGATTAGCCATGCTATTTGCCCCCCTTATTTTGCTTAGCGCCCGTAATGGCGTTGTAGTCCGTTGCATCGTAGTCAGACTGGAGTTTGACCATGATTGCCTTGATCTGTGGTGGCAACCACAGCCCCATCTCGCCCCAGTTCTCGGTGATTGATGTTAAGTAGTTGATGATGTAGCCCCATACGATCGTCTGTGCCAGCCAAGCATAGCCCAGACTGATCAGATACGGGTAGATGCTGATGATCGTCACCAGTACGATTGTGTGCTTGACCAACCCGAACAGTCCTTTAGTCGAGTTGGTCTTGCGAACAAACGCTGCACGAACATAGCCCGTGATGACGTCTGCAATCACACAGCCAATAAAGGCAACAATCAGCGGGTCATCAACCATATGTTTGACTTGTTGCATCATTAAAATGTGATATGGCACGCTTCTAATCCTCCTTTTAGTTAGCTAGGCTTGGCTGCTGATGCTGTTTCCAGCTTTTTAACACGCTCAGTCAGCGCATCGAGTGCACTCTTAGACGCATATGTTGCCAACACTGATACATCAGCCTTGTTGGCAATCATGCTGTCAATCTGCGTGGCCGTGTAGTAGCTAGAAAGCGTGGACTTGTCCACTTTTAGTGCCAGATTTTTATTGATGTCTGTTGCAAGCATGTACTTGCTCATGTCCGGTTGCGGAAGCACGAAGTCAAGGATTGCGTTAGTTGCCGTGCCCGAATTGGCTACGCTGGCAGTCGTACCAGTCGTGACCTTGCCAATTGCAACCGTTGCATCAATACCGTTCTTGCCATCCACACCATCTTTGGCTTTTGGCAGCACAACATTCCAAACCTGAGCAGAATCCGTACCAACATTGGTAATCGTGCCAGTGTCGCCGGTTGTTACCGTGCCAAGCTTAAGCGACAGTGCCGTCTCGCCTGGTGCGCCTTGAATGCCTTGCGGGCCTGGCTCGCCTTTAGGGATGCCAATGTCGAGTTTGACGTTGGTGCTATCACCAGAGTTGGTTACCGTAGCGCTCTGCCCAGCGTCCAGAGTCTTGACGGAGTTAATCGTGATCGTAGGGCTGACACCATCTTTGCCTGGCGCACCATCAGCACCGTTTGTGCCGTCCTTGCCTGGAGTACCTGCAGAGCCTTCTGCCACGTAGCCGGTATCCGTGCCGTTGATCAGCCAGTGTTTGGTGGCCTTGTCGATCTCTGGCGTGGCGCCATCTTTGCCATCAGCACCAGCTGGCCCAGTCTTAACGTCTGCAACTGCCTTGTTAAAGTTGTTGATCAGTTCGGTCAGTGTTAAGAAACTGTACTTGTTAGTAACCATCTGCGTACTGTCGTTAACAGTAAAAGACACGAATCCTTTAGACGGATAGATAGCTGTTGTATCACCAACGCTGATCCAAAGTTCAACGAAGTATGTCCCGGGCGTTAAGTCCTTGATATCAGCCGTCTTAAGATTGACCGTACCATCGCTGTTAAGCTGACCAGGTGCACTGGCTACATATGATGTGTCGTCCTTGACCTTAAACAGTAGTGTCTTGCTGGTCATGGCAACTTTGGTGTCATCATCATATGCGGTATACGTCAGCACCGCCGATGTGTCGCCAAACTTATACTCATCGTTAGCTGCATTAACGTAGTCTAGTTTGCGCATCTATATCACCTACCAGATAAACATTTGACTGAGTTGGAAGTACCAGTTGGCATTGGCGGTTTGACCGTTCTGCGTGATATTTTGGATCGACATGGTCGAACCATTCATTTGATTCCACAATGTGATACCCAAGTCAGCTGGCGTCTCTCGCATCATCATCATTGGATTCTGCACACCGTCAAGGTCGCTGAACTTAACGACTTCGACTCGTTCACCCCACGGCTTTAGGGCACGTGGCGTCCGCATACCGCCAGAAATTGCCAGCATGTGGATAGGCCCAATCTGTACAAGCTGCTTACTCAAATCACCGCTGGCACCGTTGACGTACTCAATGCCTTTAGTCGAGTTACCAGTGTTGCTGAACTTGCTGTTGACCAGCGCTTGAATCTTACCCCATGCATCGCCACCAATGGAACTGGCGTTGATTTGGTCAAACGTCTGCGTACCAGTGAAAGTATTGTTGGTGCCAGTCTTGGCGACACCAGTTGACTCAACTTGAGTCTGATAAGCCTTGACTGCCGTAGACACCGCATCGGCTGCGCTTGATGCACTCTTGATCTTGGTGTTAAGTGGGTCAACCAGTGCGTTAGCTTGTGCGACCAACTGACTGATCTGGCCGATATAGGTCACACTGTCGCCGGTAGTCATTGCCAGCCCGTCTTGATAGACGGTAAAGGCAACGTTAATCGTGGATACTACCGTTGAGCCCTGCATGATCCGCAGATAGGCTGACTGGTAGTCGCCGACCGTTTGATAAAAAGCGCCTGGCACTGACAACAAAATCATGCCCTTAGCAGCATTGGTTACCGTTGCCGTATTGGTCAGTTTGACGCGTCCTTGATAGTCCTTACCGCCAAGCTCAACGCTACGGTTAGACAAGTTCCAGGGAGTCGTTACGCCACCACTCGTCTGCACCAGTTGCAGATAGACGGGACGCATGTTGTCGCCTTGTCGGCCTGATAGCTCGTCAATCTTGACTGCCACATCGCCGTTAAAGGTCGTGTCGACTTGCGTATACGTGTGCCCAGCATAAGTAGTAGATGCCATCTATAATCATCTCCTATAAGTTTTTAAGCATTGCATTGATCGCCGTCTGGCAGTCTTTAAACCAGCCGTTAAGCGAATCAATTAAGTCTTTAATCAGTAACGATTTAGTCAGTACATATCCTTCTATAGACACCGATCGGCCGTCACTGTCAGCTGTTTCCGTTGATCCCAGACTGCGTTGAGCGTATCCAGTGATGATGCTGACCGATTTAGCCAGATACATACGCAAGCTGCGCGAGTAGCTGTTAAACGTTTCGATTGGAAAATCTGTTGCATCATCACCGCTTACTTTTTGTAGCGCCGACCAAATCTTTTTAAAATTGCCGTTAACGTTATCAATAAAACTCCCATTACCAACGCTAGTGTTAAGACTGATGGTCTCGACTGGTTTAGGCGTTGGTGTGGGAGCTGGTACTGGGTCTGGGATAACAATATCTGGGATTGACGGTGTACTCGGATTGGCTGGCGTGACTGGCTTGCTCGGCGTGATAGGCTGTTGCTGTTGTTTTTCTTCTTCAGCAATCCACGTTGCCAATCGCTTGCCCATTTGTGTTTGTACCGCTTGTACAGGGTGGATTTGACCATCACCAAGCGTCTGGTTACGGTTGTCGTACGTGATCAGCGGATTGTCGCGCCAGTCGTAGACGGGACAATTATTGTTCTTAGCGCATTGTTTAATCGCATCATACATAGTTCGCTCGCTAATGCCACCGCCATTGAGCGCGCCGTCTGTAGCGCCATAGACATAGCTTGGCGTAGGCAGCTCAACGTAGATATGGATTGACGGGTTATCCGACCGAATCTTAGCGATACCTTTGGTCATGGCATCTTGGACTTGTGTAGTCGTGGCATACGGCTGGTCGTCATAGTCGTTGATACCATAGCCCAGTAAAACCACATCATAGTTTTTAAAGTTAAACTTATTGACCTGTGGGATAAAATCTTGACCATCACGGTTGTCAGCGTACTTGGTACCGCTGATTGCCTCATTATCGACTTCCCACCCTAACTGGTCCCCGATCGCCTGCGGGATCGTTGGATTGGCACGTGGATGATTACTTCCAAAACCAGTCAGACCCCACATAATCGAGTCACCAAGCACAATCATCTTGATCACTCAAACCATCTCCTTAATTCTTAAGCAGTTTTGTCATTTTAAATGGCTAAACCTAACAAGTTCTTAGTCAGTAGGCAGTGCCAGATACTTGAGCAGCTTTTGCCGTGCGATCGTTTGGGCCTTGTCTAAGCCGGTGAAAAACGTTGCGCCTTCTGGCAATTCGGCCTTGTCAACCCGCACCGTATTGTTCAGAAACTCTCCCGTGCTAGGATCAGATCCGTAGAAAGTAAAGTTTGCTGAGTCAACTTGGCCTGGAGTCGTGGTCGAGAAGTTAAAAACAATGTTTGATACATTTACTTGCATGATTAGTCCTCCTTAGCAGTATCTGCTTGCTTAGCCTTTAAATCTTCCAGTTGCTTCTTTAAATCGGCATTTTCTTTGGCCAACTGGTCAATCTGCACTTCTTGCAAAGTGTTGTTGGCTTCCAGCGCACCGAGCTTGCTTGCATAGCTGTTTTGCAGTTTTTGTAAATCGATATTCATACAATTGCCTCCAATAAAAAAAGCCGGCGTTAACCGACTTTGTTTTCTAATGTTTTGATTCGTTTAGTTAGTGCCTTAACAGCGCCAAACAGCGCCCCGATCATGTTATCATCATCACGGCTGACTCCGTTTGGTGCGATAAAGTCCTGTGGCGTCTGATACTGCGCCACGTCATGCATGTCATCGATGATCAGCCCGATGTGGCGGTGGGTCTCACCATTGGCTACGTCCGTTTTGTATAAGAACGTAGCTAGGTCAGTGTCGTTGACCATCTTTAGCATTTTGTCATCATCGACCGGCTGGATTTCCGTCTTGGTTGACAGCGCCGAGTGCTGAGAATGCCCAGCCGCTTCAACCCAGCCATTGATCCAAGCCCAGCCGTCAACCTGTAACTTGGTGGCAGCTGAACTGCTATCACCGTCCTTGTAGATATGGAACACGTTGTCATTGCTAAGCCAAGCATGAGCCTTGTCAGCCTGCATATGAATGTTGTGAGTGTTGGCTTCCACACGAGCCCACGTACTGTCTGCACCCCAGACGCCAAGATTAACGTGCCGCCTATCATTATCAACCCAAAGCCCAGTTGTCTGGCGGTCTGGCGTTGAGCTGCCAGATTGGATAAAACCAACTTGCATAGCTGCCGACGATGCGCAGATACGTGCCGACTCATCCGTGATAGGAGTCAATGCAAACGATCGATCGTAGCGAACACGCAACTCGTTGCCAACCGCACCGTCCCGCGCCGTAGCAAGTGGACTACCACCAGAAAACTCAATGCCACCATTGACTGCGTTTGAGTTGTAGAACTTGATATTTTGGCTGTCAATTGTCATACCGTTACCGTCCGAACGGAAGTCAATCAAGCCACCACCATTGACAGCCAAGAGGTTAGTAGTGATCTTTCCTTGACTGATCTTGGTATCATAGCTCGAGCCATAGTTGCGAATCCCATTAAGGTCGATATAAGTTTGATCGCCATTAGTCGCCTTTGAATGGAAACCTACGTAATCAGTTGAGAGTGCGCCCAGATCAATCGTGTTACCGTTGCTATCGTCCAAGTGCACTGTACTACCCGTTAGCGTCCCAGTTTTAATATCATCGGCGGTTAAGTTAGCAATGGCCGCACTCGGTATCCATGCTTTACCGGTAATGATCGTGTTTCCCGCATCAAGGATTAGTGATCCCTTTCCGTTGCTTACCTGGATTAAAGTGTTGCCGCCGGCTTCCTGGTTGATCTGGCTGATCACGTCGCCGACTTGTACGCGTTGATTGATCAGGTTTTTGAGCTGTGTGGTCGTGCTGGTAAAATCGCCCGACGACACTTTGGTCTGGACCAAGTTGCTTAGCTGTGTGACTTCCGACTGGTCTGCCTTAGTGGCGACCGTGCTCTTAATACCGTCCACAGTGGCGTGCAGGTTGGTATACTTGTCCGTTAAGCCGTTCTTGGCTGACGTCAGGTTGGCGTTCCAGCTGTCAGACGCCTGTTTGATCTGCGTTTGCGTGTACGTTTGTGTTGCATAACCCTTAGCATCAAGGTCACTGCTCGACACCTTAGCGCTAATCTGGTCAGCCTGTACATTAAGCTGTGCCTGCAGTTGCTGGACAGTCTCGTTGGTCTTATCGACCGTTGTCTGGTCGGCTTTGAGTGCAATGGCTTTTTTATTCTGATCGATTGCCGCTGAATTAGTCGTGATCTTCGCATCGGTGTCTTCTGGCGCTGGCGTCCAATCGTGAGCAATCGTGCCCTTTTCAACCATTGGCAGACGTACATAGGCATCACAATCTTTGCCACTAATGTTGTAGATGATATGTGCCCTGTTCGCATTTTTAACTACGCCACTAACACTATACCTTGTCCATGTATCAGTCAGAGTAATGGCTTTTTCAAAATCGTTTTCACGACCAATTGTGATTACACCAGTACCTTTCATTTCAACCGAGAATGTTTCTGAATCTCCAATTGCAAATGGTTCTGTACCATTAGCATAGATATTTTGCCATTTACCATAAAAACCACCAGTACCAGTGATATGTGCCGTTGCTATGCCATCGCTATCGGTGTTCCAATCAACTTTTGGAACATTGACAGCAGCATTCGCGAAAGATTTTGAACCAACCCACAGATTCCGTCCACCACCATTGCTGGTGATGCCGTCAAGTTTACTGTTTGCATTGGCTAGGCTCGTTTCCATGCCACTGACTTTAGAGCTGAATCCAGATGCTGTCTGCTTAAGCGTACTGATGTCGCCTTGCGCACTGCTCATCTGACTGGTCAGCGTCTTGGCGTCAGACTGCAGTGTGGCAATGTTGCCCGCATGGTCGCTGGTCGTCTTCTTAAGTCCCGCCACGTCAGACTGGAGTGTGGAAATATTGCCTTGCGCATCGGTCAGCGTATTTTTAAAGCCTGTTGCCGTAGCCTGTAGCGTGGAGATGTTACCCTGTGCATCGGTCAGTGTCTGTTGCATGCTACTAGCATCAACCTGTAGCGCATTGATGTTGCCAGCCGTGTCAGCAAACTTAGTGTCAAAACCGTCAGCCCTTGACTGCAGGACTGCGATGTCGCTTTTAGCGTTGGTCAGCGTCTGCTTAGTACCAGTTGCATCCGTCTGGATTTTGTTGATGTCGCCTTTAGTATTGGCAAACTCGGTATCAAAGCCATCGGCGCGTGTCTTGAGTTTGGCGATATCGCCTTGTGCATCGGCCAGCGTCTGAGCCGTACCTTTCGCGTCCGCCTGGAGTTGAGAGATATCGCCCGCCGCATCAGCGTATTTAGTTTCAAGTTTGCTTGCCGTTGCCTTTACAGTAGCAATGTCGCCTTTCGCATCCGACAACGCAGCACTGTACGATTTAGCCGTTGCCTGCAGGCTAGAGATGTTGCCTGCGGCATCGGACAAGGCTGCACTCGCCGAGCTTGCTGACACTTTGAGCTGGCTGACGTCGCCTTTGGTGTCCGCCATGTCCTGCTCAAGCTGGCCGGCTTGGCTCTTAAGCACGGTAATATCTTGCCCCACAGCACTTGCTTGCGATGCATAAGACGATAGACTCGTTGCTTGACTGGCAAGATTGGTTTTGGCAACAGCAATGTCGCTTTTAGCTACCGCTACATCAGACTTGTTAGCCGTCACGTCTGCTTGCACTGCGGCTACGTCCGACCGTACGGCAACGATATCAGCTTGCGCTGCACTCGCTGACGCCTTAGCCTCATTGGCCGCCGCAATCGCCTCAGTTCGAGCGCTCGAGATTGCCGCACTGGCTGACGCATAGTTCTGGTCGATTAGATTAACATTGGATTGTGCCGCGTCCCATGCCCGCAAGCCATCGCTCCTGGCAACTGCAGCGTCCGACACGGCATCACTCACGGCTGAGTTGATATCCACGATTGCCTGGCTGTTGACTCGCGACTTTTCGATCGCATCGTTGGCATATGCTACGGCACTGTCAGCCTGCTTAATTGCCGGCTCAACGGTATTGGTTATTTCTTGATTGACTTTCTCCTTGACTTTCTCATGCAAGCCATTGTTCCATAGCCCATCCGCATCGTTTTGACGATATTTTCTACCAAAAGTAGTATCTGTCACGTAGAAGTGTTCTCCATTGTCTGGAGAGTATCCTTTTCCCCAAACCCCAGTTTCAGTATCTCGGCCCCACTCAAGCACAATTTGCTTGTACAGCATGTTTAACCTCCTTTCGTAAATTTTTCAATTTTTTTCATTGTTTCATCGTTGAACTCAATGTCTTTTTCGTCTTTACTGTGAAGAATTTGTGTGATTTGTCTCTCTTGATCGTTCATCCGCGTTGATACCGACGTGATCAAATTTTGTTGTAGACTGATTGCATTATCGATTTGACGCCTACGATCACGCTGATAGTCAAGGATCGTTGTCAGCGTGGTATTGAGCGTGACTGAGCTGTTGTCAGCCATTGGATAGCGGTCAAACCCGACCGTCTGGACGCTCTCACTGTATCCCTTGTTAGGGATGTTGACTCGCAGAATCTCGCCAGCGTCTGGCTGGTAGGCGTCTTGACCCATGAATCCTGCCTCGATGCTCAAGTCTGGTTCGGGATGCAGTTTGCTAGCCAGAACATACTGTTTCATTGACTCGGCATCGTGGAACCGTTCATCTTCAACGTCTGGTCCAGGATGCACGCCCCACTTTTTAACCGATTCTTCGTCAGTTACGATAAAAGGCTCGAAGTAGTACACTTCGACTGATACCGTCTCACTGCTACTGCCACCAGATGAGATACCGCTTTTGATGATTTCTTGCGGGTCAAGCCATGTACCATCGTTGCTAAAAGCATGACTGAATGCTGCAGGAATCGACATCTTAGTGATACCGATATGCAGGTGGTCAGTCGTACGATAGCCAATCACTTGCCCAGTGGTAACCGTATCCCCGACATTGACTGAGATATTGCCCTCACTGCCAAACGCCTCTTGATACTCAACGTTAAGCCCGCTGTCGTCCGTGATGACTACATACCAGTTGATACCGCCAGACCCCCACGCTTTAGCCGTGACCTTGCCACCATGCACCGCGTGGACCTCACTGCCCGGATGATCGACTGAACCGAAGTCCAGACCGTCATGAAAGCTGTTAGTCCGAAAACCACCATCATATCCAAACTTCTGGACCTGCATAAACGTACCTTCACCGACACTTGGAAACGGCCATCCCCAGCCGTTCGTTGTTTTGGAAGAACCGTCATTTTCCGGCTTAGACATCCGCTTGGTACCGGTTGGACCCCAGCCACCACTGTGTGAGATATCGGCCAGCCAGTTAGAGTCGTTAAACAGCGCCAGCAGTTGGTCAAACCCTTTGTGGATATCGGTATGGCCCTCAACGCACCAGGAGTCAAACGTTGGCTGGATATACTGGAGCAGACCGGTTGACGGATGACCCGCCGCCGCATTACTGTCCCAGTTGTTCGTGACGGTTTCGCTACCGCCAGACTCTTGCTGGATTCGACGCAGAACAGCATTAAGACCGTTGCTATCGAGATTGACACCCATCATGCTAGCAGCGTTTTTTATCGCTTCGGTCCAGTCACCATTGATTGCAGTCGTAGTACCATTGCCAGAACCAGAGATGTTCGACAGCTCGACTGTGTGCTTACCACCGATACACTTGACCTGGTTAACGATGTTAAGCGTGTTGTGGCCAAACTTCACCTGTTTTGAGTTGTGCAGATAGTCCACACGTCTCTGTTTGTCCTTAAAAAACTCGTCTGGAGTGTAGATACGGATCTTGCGATTATCTGGATAGATGATCGCTGTTTTCCAGGTATCAAGTATCTTAGAAAGCATATCTTTGCCAGAGCCGTTGCCGAGATTTTCAATTTCTTGGTGATCAAAGTTGCCGTGTATCTCGTACGTAAAGCCAAGCGTGTTACCGTCCAGCCAGTATTTGACCACGTCATCGATCGAGTAGGTCTTTTTATCAGCCTGCGTATCGTGCTGATACAGCCGGTCAATCTCGTTGTAGACATGCGGAGCCGTGATTTCTTTGGTCGAGACGCCATTGTCAAACGACTCAATGCACTCTTTGACGATATACTCCTGGCCTTTGTAGTAGATTGACGACTCTACGTCCAGCTGACTGTATACAGCTGTTGCATTGTCGTAGGCCGTGAACTGCAGCTGATACGTTGAGTTCTTTTCCCACTGCAGGTGAAAAGTCGACCACAGAATCGTGTCTGTGATCGGCTCTTTTAAGCTGTGGTTATTGCCGGGAGACATTGTCACCATAGGTTTATCCATGATCACGCCTCCCTACGCCAGATAGATGAACGGGAAACTGAACGTGATGTCCAGGTCTCCTGCACCGTCAACGTGAAACTGATTCTCACCGGTTGCCAGAACTAACGGCTTGGTGTTGCCACTGTCGGCAAGACTACTGTTGGCACTATCCAAGTTTCCGTTTTTGTAAACGTGAACGCCATTTAGGATTAGCGTATCACTACCGGACAGATTGCCGTTGTACTTAAAGACCGTGTTGTTGGTCTTGTTGGTCAACGTAAATGTACCGCCATTGTGGCGCATGGTAACTTTTAAGTAATGCGATTGATTGTAAGGATCAACCGCTAAATCGCCAGCATTATAGATGACAAAGTCGCTTTGCCCGGTGAAATGATATGAGTAGTCTTTGATTGGCAGATTCATGCCAAACTGCTTGTTACTCATCTCATCGGAATTGAGCCGGCTATACAGCGTCCCACGTGGGTTTTCAAACGGAATCTCGATCTCAACCCAGTTTGGATCGGTCGGCTCAGACTCAATCTCAAACGCACCCACACGGCAGAATCGGACCAGTTCCGGCTCAACTGCCGTTCTGAGCCGATAGATACTTTTTTGTGCAAAAGTACGATAGATATCATGCTTAGCTAACTTAAAGTCGGCTCGGCTGTCAAAGCGCAGCAGGAACTTAGCTTTAACCGTCGTGCTAGCGTATCGCGAATAGTTGAAAATATCACCATCGCTCATCGTGGTATCGGCATAGCTGTTAGCAATGCTAGGCGATTCGGTCAATCCCAGAAACGTAAGATTGTCCGTGATATCAGCACTGGCGATCTCCTGCTTGTCATCAATCTTGATATAAAGCATGTTTAATGCGATTGTCCTCACCTCCTATAGTTGCTGAACGTCAAAGAACGTCTGATCACGTCCCATGACGCTATACATATGTGTCTTGTCAAAAGCACTGGCTTTGATCGCAGTCAGTTGAGCTGCGTTGAGCCCGAGTATCTGGCCCATACGATCAACCATCTGCGCCGTGTGGTTGATCAGTTGGTTTACCTGATCAGTCGTAACGGTACTGCCAGAGTCAGCCACACTGACAACGGGCTGAGCCTTAAGCCCAGACAGAATCGATACCGCGTCAGCATTACCACTTGCATACTGTGGCAGTCCTTTAAACAACTTAGCCGTATCACTGGCTCGTAAAACCCTAGTCCCACGCGGAGCATTGATCGGCACGTTTCGACCAAACGGGATGAACGGCATTCCGCCAGGAAACTGAACCAACTCACGGAACGTTGATCCTGGCTGATCATTGACGATCATTGGCCCACCGGTATGGTAGTTGGTACCATTAGCATGCTTCTTGCCTTTAGTCACGTAATTGTAGACCGTCTCAAGCGTATGCGTGATTGGCTTGATCGCATTCCAGTTGTTGATTGCGTTGATTGCAGACTGGATTACCTTAGTTGCCGCATCACGTGCCGTTGCGGTCTTAACGTCAGGCGTAGTGCCGTTCCAGTTTCTGACCCCGCCTGTCGCAGTGCCGAATGGACCACTAGCTGCATCGTTACCTTGCGCCGTCTTTGAGTTGGCACCGGTGCCGTTCCAGTTCCATACACTAGCAGCTGCGTTTTTAAACGGACCGCTGGCATTGTCTTGAGCATTGGCATACTTCATGCCCGGATTAGCATTCTGCCATGACTGGATTGCAGAGTTGGCAGCTTTTAAGTTACCGGACGCTTTATCCTGTGCAACAACCGTTTTAAGTACGCTTGCCGGCATACCTTGCCACAAACCGTACTTAGTCAGCAGTTGCCCAAGTTCAGGACCACCTTTAGCATTAACGATTGCCGTCTGCTGTTTAGGCGTCAGCTGATTCCACTTGCCCATCTTGTCAAGCGCGTCCATGATATCCTTAGTCCCGCTTGCGTGGACGAGTGCTTCCTGCTGTTTCAGCGAGAGAGAGTTCCACACGCCGAACTTAACCAGATTGTCAGCCATTTCGGCTTTGCCTTTGGACGTGATGATCGCTTGCTTTTCCTGCAAAGTAAGATTGTTCCACTGTCCAGAATCTTCAAGCGCTTTAACGATAGTCTGGCTAAACTTATCGTGTAACCAGGCTGATTGTTCCTTCCAGCTCATGGAATCCCACTTGCCATTGGCAATCAAGGCACTGGCAACCATTTCAGCAGCATTGGTCGACATCTTGCCTTGCTTGTTCAGCAGTTTCATTTGATTCCACTGATCTTTTGAGTTGACGGCTTTGTTGACCTCTTCTTGAGCGTTGGTTCTGACTTTACCCGTCTTAGGGTCAAAGACAAGTTTGTTCCAGTCATCGGCTGCCTTTTTGGCTTTGCCTTTAAGGCCGTCCGTGCTGACTGCCAGCGACTTTAGATTGCGCTGTGCATCAGCTGACTGACGTTTGATTTCAGCCACGCCATCTGCATAGCTTAAGCCGGCCGCCTGCATATCCTTTTTGATACGGTCGGTTGACTGACCGTTAGCCTTAGCCATGCGGATATACTGAGCAGATGCTTTGTCAACGTAGTCATTGATAGCTTTTTCGTTAGCCTTCATCCCGGCACGATACTCAGCCTGGTTGATAGTTCCCTTCTTAAGCTGTTTCTTAAGGTTGTTGGCCTGCTTGGTGTACTCAGAGTTCATCTGACTGGTCTCAGATCGTAAGTCAGCAAGGTTTGACGCACGCTGAGCATGGTTCATCTTGTTGACGTCTTGATTAAGTGCAGCAAGTGCCTTCCTGCGCTTATCACCGGTGATGTTCCAAAGCTTCATCTCATCGTTCATCAGCTGATTCTGCGAGTTGCTAAGCATGACCCGCTGAGTATCAGACAGATCAGATACTTTACCGTTAGGCTGAGTCTTAAGAATATTATCAGCAGTCGTCTGAGCGTCTTTGGCGTTAGCCAACGTATCAACATACTGTTTACGTTCCTTTTTAGCCTGTTTTTCAACGGCAGCCGCAACGTCTGCACTCATGCCTTTTTCAGCCTGTTCGACGCCTTGCAGATGCTTTTTGGCATCGTCTTCCATCTGTTGAAACTCGTTGTCGAAGTTTTGACGCATCTGCTTGGTCGTTGTCTGAGATGCAGTCTGCATATCAGTCAGAGCACCTTTGATACCACTCGACATCTGTTGAAACTTGCGCAGTGACTGGTCAGCTGCTGCACCAACGTCAGACCCCCAACGCTGAGTACGCTGAGCAGATGCTTCGGCGTCCTTGCCCCAGAGCTCCCAGACAGCCACACCAGCGCCGATCACGGCAATTGCACCAGCTGCATAAAGTGCGACTGATCCAAGTGATGCCGCAGCCGCTGTAGTACCAGCCGCAGCAGTTTCACCGCCCGCACCGAGTGCCGTCATGCCACCTGCTGCAGTGCTTGCCGCTTGACCGGCGACCGCTGCCTTTGACCCAAAGTTAGCCGCTTCATAAGCTGACTTAGAAAAGCCTGACCTAAGGATTTGCCAAGCTGAACCACCTAATTTAGCGGCACTCGTTGCACGTGCAATTCCGCCGGCAAGCGTCCCGAAGGCCTTAGCAGCTGAACCGCCAAAGCTGACAAACTTGCCTAAAATGCTCATCAACGGTCCAGCCGCTGCAGTAAAGACAACGAACTTAGCAATTGATTTTTGTACGGCTGGATCAAGCCGACCAAAAGCCTGCGCCGCCTTACCCACGTCTTGGATGAGCGGGGTAATTGCCGGCAGAACGTTTTTAGCGATATCCATACCGGCGTTGGTCAGTGATTCTTTGGCGATTGCGATTTGAGCTTTAGCCGAAGTCAGGTTCTTCTTGGACAAATTGCTGATATAGTCAGACTTAGCAGCTTTTTGAACTTCGCTGTTAAGTTCTCCAAGCCGTTTGGCATTCTCGGTTAAGATTGCACCGGCTTGTTGACCAGTCGTACCAAAGAGCGCGTGAAAGATATCCTGTTTCTCGTTGGCTGACATACCCTTCATGTGGTTGGACAGCGTCTTAAAGATCGCCGACATGGACTTAACCTTACCAGATTTAGTAAGGAAGTCCTTAGTCGTCAAGTTAAGCTTGGCAAGTGCCTTTTGCCCAGTCGTAGTAGGCGTAACCAGTGAGTTGATTACTTTTCGTAAGCCAGTACCGGCTTTGTCGGCTTCCAGACCGTTGTTGGATAGGATACCCATAGCAGCGGCCGTTTCTGACATCTTAAAGCCGGCTTGGTGTGCCGTAGCACCGACATAACTCATCCCCACACCGAGAGAGTTAAAGTCGGTTGACGTTGCATCGGCAGCATATGACAGCTCGTTAAGAGTCTTCTTTGAACGTTGTTGCATCACTGTAGCGCTCTTGATCGGCTTACCAGCTTTGGTCGTAGCCAAGCCAAACGATTCCATCGTCTGACTGGCAACCTTGATAACATCGTTAAAGTCATCGCCAGTAGCAATTGACGCTTTCAGCTCAGAGTTCATGACCCCGATTGCGGCTTTCGAAGTATAACCACGCTTTACCAGGTCTTCGTATCCCTGTGCGATTTTAACCTGACTGACACCGTACTGGTCAGAGTACTTGCGCGCATCTTTGGTCATGGTCTTGTACGCCGAGTTGGTTTCAGATGCCGACTCGCCAGACGTCCGAATGACGTTCTTGACTTTGTTCATCTGGTCTTGAAAATCAACCAACTGCTTGCCGGCATAAGCCAGACCAGTTGCAATCGGTACCGTCAAGCCTCGCGTCATGGACGAGCCAAGACTGGACATCTTAGAGCCAACCGTTGACAGCGTATTGCCAAACTTAGTCGCACTGGCGCTGACCTGAGTCCACTTGCTGGATTGCAGCGTGATCTCTTTACTCAGTGCTGACATCTTAGCCCGCAGTTTTTCAACTTCGGCGCTGGCCCTATTGTACTGGTTAGTAGCGTTGATTCGGCGCGACTGACTGACAGTCGTATCGTTGATCGTTTTTTGCGCGTTAGCCATCTGCGCCTGGTAGTTGCGCATCTGTTGGCTCATCAACTGGTATGACTTGCTCATGCCAGCCAAAGAACGCTCAGAGCCCTTGATTGCATTGTCTTGTGCTCTGATTGCACTGGCAGTGGACTTGATCATCGCACGCAGTTGACTGTTGCTAGCTTTAAACGGATTGATATCCAGACTGACTGTAGCGGCGATATGCCCCATCGATTGTGCCATCGTTTAACCCCCTTTCTACGAGAATAAGAACGGGAAGGCCTGGTCGATTGTCGTTTGCTTGTCTTCAAAGATGTAGTTCATCCTATCCAGATCATCAAGCGTCAACTCACTGACTTCCTTCCACGTATAGCCACCGGATAGCTGGCCTTTGATAAATTCAGTTAAATTGCGGATTGACCGGTCGATTTCAGCGACCGTCAGTCTTTTTTTTCGCCATTTTCCTCATCATTATCTGACGCGTTAGGATCATAACCCAGAGTCACCCACACCGGATTACGCACGTCATCAAAACTTCCAGTCGTCAGACCGGTCAAAAAATCATCTTTGGAAAACTGATTGTGCCAGAATTTAACGGCAAAATCAGCATAGAGATTAAAGCGGTCTTCAATCTCTTTAGCCGTACCGCCGTTGTCGTTAGTTTCCATATCGATCTCTAAGCGCTGGATTTTCAACGCATCGATAAGGTTCTCGATCATCGGCGGTTCGTTCCGTACGTACTCGTTTTCCTTATTATTAATAAGCAATTTGATTTTAAAAGGCATTTTTAACGTCCTTTCACAGCCGCCGCTTGCGCTACTGTGGATTTCTTAGGCGACGAGTTTTTGACTAGTGGCCTTCAGCACTTGCCGTATTGCCGGCCACTTCATTAGTAGTCTTTGGAAATACCATCGCATGGAATTTTGCAAAGTTAAATTCAGTATTGTCTTCCCGGCCAATCAGCAGAATCGTACCAGAGTCTGCATCGCCACGTGGTACGAATGAGCCTTCGATTTCGTCGGGTTCTGGATCTGGCGTACCGTCCTGCGTCTTGGATGAGATACCAGGCAGGGAGAACATCCCTTTAAGCAGTGCAAACCAGACGTTCTTGCCATTTGACAGTTTGGTCTTGAATAGCGTAGCCACGTAGTTTGGCATGATGTTCTTGGCGTACTTTTCAACGCCATTTTCAACCGTGATACCGTACAGATCCTTCTTAGTTTCAGAATCCAGATCGTAGATGTTGATCGTTTCCTTAGTTTCAGTGATCCCACCCGAAAGCACCAGGTAAGGACCATCATCGGCTGCCAATGTCTTCATTTCGTCAGTCAGCTCAATCTTAACTTCGCTCAAACCTGGAACCTTGCGCGTGGTTTGGACCAGGTCGTCAGCACCGACAACGCCGTACTCAAAACTTGAGCACCCGAACTTTGCCAGCTTAGCCGGAGTAGTTGCCATGTTTTAATCCCCTTTCATCTTATAGCCCTCAAACTTGTTAACTACCATCGTGCAACTTGCCAAATCCGGATCAGCATACCGATATACGTAGTAGCGCGACCAGCCATTAGCAAGCAGGGCATCATAGATTAGTTGTTGCAGTGTTTCAATGGATTCCATATCTTCATCACGCACCCAATAATCGACTTCCACCCGTGGATACTCGATCATGCGCACGTCATCAGCACTCAACTCATCATCGCCCGGAATCGGTGTGATGCGAATCCAGGGAGCAGATGAGCTTTTGATAAACGTGTCGTCTGGGGTTTCGGTAAAGATAGGAATGTAGTCCAGTTTGCTTTGACGCATACTAGCCATCAAGCTGACCAGACCACTGTCTGCCGATAAGATATCGGCGATTTCGATTTCTGGTAAGCTCATAACCTTAAGTCCTCCACAAACTTATACAGTACGGGCTGTTTGGATTCAGCCTGCGCCTTTTCGATAAAGTGCTGAGCAGGTTGATTGGACGTCCCCGAGTTAGGGAAGTGCGCGATATAGCCCTTTTCAGCGTCATAACCGACTGGAATTGAGATATCACCAGTCGTGCCACGTAGACTGCCAATTTTGGTATGATCCGCCAATGGCCCCATACCGGAGTGATCAGTGCCAGTCTTATCACGTGGCGTATCAGCCTTAAGCCGTTGCTCAAACGTCTTAGCGCCATCACGGACAGCGCGGCGGGCCTTGCTATCAACAGTTTTATCGAGTTTCTTAAAAGCTTCGATCAGTTCTTGATCGCCTTTAACCGTTACGCCCATCGTCCGACACCTCCTGCGCGGCAATCTTAGTCAGATCCTTATGCTCATAGTCAGGATCCATGCCCGTAATCTCGTATACATGCCCACGCCATTTGATCAGCCAGTTGGACTGGATCTCTTTTTGCGTTTTATAGGCAATCAAAAACACTGGCGATTCCTTACGAAACCCGACAGTGTTTGATACAAAATCACGGACTTTCATGCTCTCGATTTCCGTCCAGACAGAAAATTCATCAACTAGCTGTGTTTTCGTTGGCCGGTGAGTCTTCGGGTCAACGCCAGTTTGGCGAGAGCAGAAAGTAATGCGCTCAGTCATGTTAGTCGTCTTCACTATCTAACTCACCTCGCAATTGGTTGATGATACCGTTGATACCTGATGTCAGTTCGGGACGATAGGCATCAGCAGTCAGACCACGCTGATAGTAGTCCTCTTTGACTTGTTTCATTAATGCAATCTTAAAGCGCGGCTCGTTGACATACTCACTCGGGAGCGAGTCAGCCTTAATCGCCCGCGCAATCTCAATCTCATCGGCATTGACAATCATCTTAAGAACGTCATCATCGTAGTCTTGATCGATCTTGCAGTAGTTTTTAAGATTGGCAAACTCAGCATCTGTCAGCATCATAAGCCATCACCTACTTAACAAGTGCCAACAAGTCAGGCTTAGTCATGCTTGACGTGTAGCTGATGCCGTGTGCGTCAAGGTAAGCCTTAATTTGGTCAACCGTGTTGGCGTCGGTTGGCTTAGCGTCCGCCGAACCGGACGGCGTTATTTTGACGCCGTGTAAGTGGCGAAAAATCCGGCGTTTTCATCCGCCTTCTTAGTATCGAAACGTACAACCGCTTGCAGGTATTGACCGTAGATGTTGTCATCGGCCCACTTGACCTGGATATCCTTACGGTTTGCGAACAGCACACCACGTGCCAGGTCACCGATAAAGGCGTGAGCTTCACCTGCAGCACCCAGCAGCCCATCTTCGACAACAACGACCGGCACACCTAACAGCATACGTGGCGAACCATCAGTGATAGGTTCGTGCAGCAGGTACTGACCGTTCTTGTCCTTGAGCGTGTCAAGGTATTGGTAAAACGATTGACTAGCAACGATCGTCTTGTTGTAGGCTGGGTCCAGGTCAACGTTAAGGATATGCTTGATGTCGTCCACAGACTCGCCAGCGATTGCTTTAGGCGTAAAGGACTTAAGCACGGCAGAGATAGCCGCGTTGGTCGTGTTGACCTTTTGTTCGTTGGCGTTGCGAGCAACCAAACCAGTCAGATCAATTGCAGAGTCGTCAATCGATTCTTGAGATACTGGAATCGAACCACGATACGTCTGTACCTTCCAATCAACGTCAGTGAAGACAGGCTTTGCCAGGTCTGGGTTTTTAGCCAATTCTTCAACTGATGCCATCTTAGCCGTAGCCTTCTTCAAAATAGGGTACGTACCAGATGCCGTCGTTGCTTGGAATTGCGTTACCAGCTTAGACAGGTCAGTGACTGACTTGACTTCGTTTTCTGGATTGTATTGGATCGATTCTGGGATCGTCTTGGAAACGTCAGTCGATACGATACCACCATCGCGCTTTTCAGGATGCAAAAAAGCGTTGAAAGAGCGCTTGTCATCGTCAACGTCATTGCCTGGTTCGTGTGGTTCAGGCGCTGGAGTACCCTTTTTAGCTTCCTTGTACATGTTAACCGTGTCTTCGAGAGACCGGATTTCTTCGTTGATCTTGTCAATTTCAGACCGCAGGATCTTAGCCTTGTTGATTTCGTCTTCGCCCGCATTTTCGTTGGACAGCAGAGACCGGATTTCAGCGGTCTTATCGTTGACCAGTGAACGCTTGCCGTTCAGTTGAGCAAGCAGCTCTTTAATTTTTTCGTCAAACATAAATTTTCACCTTCTATTTATTGATTAAGCGAGTTAAGCAGTTCGTCTTTTTCGATTTGCAGCAACAATTCGCGCCGTTCCTCGTCCACAGGTTTGTGGGCCTGCTTATGGACGCGATCAATCGACCGCTGACCGACTACCGCCTCAGTGTCGGGATATGCCGGTGTAGTGACGACCGACACGTCATACAGGTGGTCAATCTTGCGGATCGTACGCTCATAGTCGACACCATCACGTGTGGACTCGTCCCACTCTTCGGCGTCTTCGTCTGGCGCAACGGTAAACGCAAAACTGCACTGATTGATGACGCCGGCACGTACGTTAGCCATCAAATCACGAGCAAAACTCGTGTCGGTTGGCGCAACGGTAAACTTAAGCCCGATATCATCAGTCTCAAGCGTCAGGTTGACGCCAGTACGGCCCAAGACTTGATTTTGATCATGATTAATCGTGGCTACCACGTTGGACATGTCTGCACTGTCAAGTGCAGTCGGCGCAATCTGCTCCACGAAACGACAAAAGCCGCCCAAGACTTCGGACGGCTTATTAAATTTCAGCGCATAACCAGTGATGACATCATGATCCTGCTCATCGTCATTGTTCCGCTCCAGAATCAGCGGTGTCGTCATCTGACGCATTTCCAAATCGTTTGTCATTCTGCTCACCCCCTTTCTGTGCCGTATCCTGGTAAGCTTCCTTTTTATCAAGGAATACGGTATTAAGAGTCGACTGGAATCGGTCTAAATCCTTGTTATCAGACTTAGCAATCCCCATCAGCACACGGCCTTCGTTTGGTGTGATGACCGTGTTAGCAGTCAGCTTGTTGACTTCATCAGCCGTCAAGCCGGTTTCCTTGCGCGTATCAAACTCCACGTGGCAGTTGTGACGTTGCCGGTCAGTCAGCATGACCATTTCAAGGTTGCTGGCAATCGGATTAAAGTAATACGGCAAATCGGACTTGATAAAATCTTCATTCAGCTGCTTGATTGACTGGTTAGGACTGTTAACTGCCAGCTTGTATGCCGGGATATGCAGAGCCTTAGCAATCTGACTGGTTGAGTAGTTGTTCGAGTTGATCAATTGCAGAATGTTGGTGTCAACTTCAATCGGCGTGTAGTCCATTGTGGAATCCATGACAATTGGACTGCCAGCGGTTCCACCATTCTGAGCATACTCAAATTCGAGCCGGGCCTTTCTACGGGCATCTTTACTCAGCTTGGATCCGTTCATTTTCAAAATCCCGCCTTTAAGACCGGACTTGAAAAACCGGCGCAGAGTGCCGATGCCGTCTTCCTGCAAGCCAATCTCATCACTAAGCGATAGCAAAGGCGACCGGCCGTGAATGCCGTCATAGGTGAAGAACATGAAGTGAATCACGTCACTGGCATCCACAACGATTGTGCTCGGCTCGGTATTGGTGTTGATGCGCGTAAACTCATACTTGATGTTATTGACATCAGAATCATCAATATAAGTCTGCGATGTCGGGTAGTACTCTAGATCCATTGGCTGTTTAGTCACTGGGTCCCTGACGATACGCGTAAAGGCATCCCCAGTCAAAATTGCGTTAACCGTCATGATAAACCGCCAGTGATAAGCTGACAGCATGTTGTTAGGATGCTTATTCAGCAGATAGTCAAACGATTTAATCGTCTTGACCTCGTTTTTATCGTCATCCAAAACCACAATCGGGAATCGTGCAACGCTGCTAGCCACATGCGATACGGCCGTCAACACGTCTGAGTTTTTCAGCGCGCCGATACCAACGTACTGATCAGAATGCGACCAGCTGGGGATGATTCCGGCATCGATATAATCCTTTGCCCAATCGCGTTTTTCTGTTTTAAAAAGCATTTAATCTCACTCCCCTCTGCCCCAAGATAGCAGAGAGAGAGCAATCAGTTCCAAAGCTACTGTAAAGCCACCGGCAAGCGGTCGTGCACAAAAAGCACAGACTGCGAGCACGATAAAGCCCAGAATCAGCAGTATCACTGGCTCATTTTCTCTCCAAAAGTTCATTCAAATCTCTCCTAAAAACCAAAATCATCGCTCATCACGTCATCATCGGTCAAATAATTGTCGATATCTTCGCGGAAACATACCGCGTAGGCGTCTAACAATGCATCGGCCGCGTCAATCTTGTTTGAATAGCGGTTCTTATCGATTCGCAAGCCATTGTTATCAGACCTGAGCACGGCATTGGATATCGCGCCGGCTAAAATCTCGTTGTTAGGATGCAGCACTCGCTTGTCGAGCACGTCATCACGAAACTGTTTAGTCGGCATGGATAACGTCAGCGTACCTTGCCGAATCTGTATCTGTTGCCACTCGGGATGCCCTTTTTCGATCTGCGTCAGTAAAGGACCATACTGAGCGGGGTCAAAACAGATTGCCTGCACATCCAGATGATGCTCTTCCACGAAGTTGTCAAGCCATTGATAGACTCGTTCAACGTCAATGACGCCAGATTCGAGCTGCGTGATCTCACACTGACCCATCTGCTCCAATCGCCGATAATCAAGCCGATCAGCCTTGATTTTGGCATCAAGACCGTACTTGGTAGCAACGAAAGCATAAGAATCAGCATACCAATAGCCCTCTTGCGGGACCAGCCAACTGATTGCATACAAGTCAGATGATTTACCCACGTCAATACCAATCCAGACACGCTGACCATCAATATTAATCGGATCAATCAGTGCGCCATTCCACGTGTCAATGTCCATATAACTGTCCTCTTCGGCTTGACGCCACATGTTATAGTTCTTGACTAAAACTGAGTTGCGTGTGCCTTTTTCTTTGGCCTCAGTCCACCGCTTGTCGAGATAGCCGTAGACCTGGTCTTGTAATTCTGGCACGGCAAGAATCGGATTAGACTTAATCCACGTTGTACGGTCATCAACTTCTGCCACGTCGTCCTGCTCAGCAATGTAGGCAAAATACTCATCGTCCTTAACTTTGCCAGTCAGCACTTTGGTTGCATATGGATACTCAATCGTGTGCATTGGCGCGTTAAGGTCAAACCCGGCCGTTGAAATGATCAGAATCAGCGAGTTGTCAAGCAAAGCCTGGCCAGATTCGAGCAGTTCCATCATTTCAGTGGTTTTGGATGCTGCATACTCGTCAAGGATACCAACGTGCGGTTCAAAACCATCGACCGTCCCGGTATCACGAGAGAGAGCACGAACGTATGAGTAGTCATCGAGATTTTCAATGACATCCCGCATGACCTTAGTTCCACGCTTGATGTCGCCTTCCCGTGACCGCAAAGCATTCAGCCGTTTCTTGATCATTGTAAAAACGATATTGGCCTGCTTGCGGTCGTTGGCAGTACAGAATATCTGGCGTGAGTATGCCGGCGAATTACCCATTAGAAACTCATACAGCGCGAAACCAGAGATAAGGATAGACTTACCATTTTTTCGTGCCATTGACAGCATAGCCTTGCGAAAACGCCGCTTACTGGGGTCATCTTTATGCCACCAGCCGTACATGTTCGACACGATAAACCGCTGAAAATCAGCCAGTGGATATGACCGCATCGTTTTCGGGTCCGGCAGAATCTCCATAAACTGGTTAACCCGGTTTGCCCGTTCAACGTCATAAAAGTAAGGAAAATCATCGCTTTCGGACGCTTTTAAGTCATTTAAGTAGCGTTTTGCCGATAAAATAACCTTTTTTCCGGCTATTCTATTGCCATTAATGACGCTTTCGGCGTACTCCTTAGCATAGTCAATCGTCATGAGATACCATACTTCTCTCTAAACGATTCCTTTTTAGTATTGTCAGTCTTCGGCATGTTCATTTGCATCCGTGAGTTGACGTTCAAACCTAAGTCAGACGCCAGCGATTTAATATTTTTAGTTGCCTTATCAAGCGTCCGAACCATGCGCTCTCGCTCATCTGGGTCGTCCACAGATGAGAGTGTGCGAGTAGTCTGCTTGTAGATTGAGTACCAGGTGCAGTAGTTCTCCAGTTCAGCGTGGTCCAAGTCGCGCAACGGCAGATTACCAATTGCTGCTACCACACGCCGATACTCGGCTTTGGCGTCTTTGTCTAAGTAAGCCGGTGGCGATTTCTGCAGTTCTGGAAAGCCATCTTTGGCGAGAAATTCGGCCTTATATTTGGCCTCTTGCTCCACAATCCGCAGATGTCCGGTCGATTGACTCATCAA
>ERZ1034915.539-NODE-539-length-25056-cov-15.373105_pt1 | contig 25056 bp, 33 predicted proteins | sample MGYA00520592_ERZ1034915 | MGnify/ENA primary metagenome ERZ1034915 (study PRJEB33766, sample SAMN09781787) | gut metagenome | biome: gut microbiome | host: Homo sapiens | place: Madagascar | study: EMG produced TPA metagenomics assembly of the PRJNA485056 data... | reverse complement strand
AATCGGAATTTAAAGAGGAGGAATAATGCAATGAACTTCTTTGAAAATACTCGTAAGCCACAAGGCTTCGGTGGAAAATTGATGACGAAGATGATGAACATCGGTCACGCCAAGTTATCACAATGGGGATTCTCAAATATCTCAGTGAATCCGGACGCTGTGGTACTGGATGTTGGCTGTGGAGGCGGTGCAAATATTGTAGCCTGGTTGGGCAAATGCGAAAATGGACATGTGACAGGAATGGATTATTCGAAGGTCAGTGTGGCAGAATCTCAAAAACTGAACGCTGCCGCCATTAAACAAGGGAAATGTTGCGTGGTTCAAGGTGACGTATCTGCTATCCCTTTTCCTAATGCGGTTTTTGATTATGTTTCTGCTTTTGAGACAGTTTACTTTTGGCCGGGATTGAAAAAATGTTTTTTTGAGGTAAATCGAGTTCTGAAAAACGGAGGGACATTCCTGATTTGCAACGAATCTGACGAAACGAATGACATAGATGAAAAATGGACAAAGTTGATTGATGGTATGAAGATTTACACATCTGATCAGCTCATTGCTGCTTTGAAAGAAGTGGGTTTTACAGAGATAAAAACGTATTCAAATACAAAAAATCATTGGATAAGTATTGTTGCAACGAAATAGCCAATCAGTATAGGTTAGGTAAGTTCATTCGAGTAGCAGAGATTGAAAAATCAGTAAGGAACCAAATGTAAAAGACACCTTTGCAACATTCAAATTCCAGTTTATAAAGCATTATCTCTTCGGTAGTGCTTTTCTTTTACACTATTTTAGAAAGGACGGTGATGTGATGACTAATTTTAAATCTTCGGATGAAAAAACTAAACAAGCTTTTGAAATGATTGAACAAGGCGTGAAAGATGTGTATTCTTCTGAATCTTTTAAACGATATTTGTCTTGTTTAAGTAAGTTTCATAGCTATTCTTTGAACAATACTTTACTGATATTAACACAAAAGCCAGATGCAAGTTTGGTTGCTGGATATCGTTCATGGCAGATAAACTTTAATCGACATGTGGATAAAGGTGAAAAAGGATTGATGATCCTTGCTCCTGTTACGTACAAAGAGGATCGATTAATGAATAAAGTGGATGAAAATGGAAATGTTGAATTGGATGAATCAGGTTCACCCATCCAAGAACAACGACAAGTAAATATTACTCGATTTAAGACAACTACTGTATTTGATATATCGCAAACTTCAGGTGAACCTATCCCTTCTTTGATTCATGATTTAACGGGTTCTAATAATGAAGCTAAGGCAATCATTCAATCCGTGCAATCTATCTGTACAATTCCCATTGAATTTAAAACAGAAACAGAAGATTTGAATCTTATGACAGGAGCTAAGGGATATTATTCTCCTAAAGAAGATAAGGTTGTGATTAATAAAGATTTGGAAGATTTGCAAATCGCAAAAACATTAATTCATGAGTATGCTCACAGCCTACTTCATAAACAAACAGATAAAAATCAAAGCCAACGAGAAATTGAAGCCGAATCGTTGGCTTTTGTATTATGCAATCATTTTGGGCTTGATACTTCTGAATATTCTTTTGGCTATATCGCAAGTTATGCCGATAAAGATTTTGATGAATTGAAATCCATCTTAAATAGTATTCAAAGTACGGCTCACGAAATGATTGAGCAACTAGAACCTGTATTTAAGGAGAAACTGCATATGATAGAAATCAAAAATAAATATATAACGCCATTAGAAATGGAACAGATGAATCACGATATTGTAATTCAGGTTTCTTCTTTGATGGAACAATATAAAGAAGCACTAGATGATCCAAATGTATCCACTTCGGATATTCATGAAATAGTAGATCAACAAATCTATGATGTGATTAACGGTAAGGCTGCATATTCTGATCAGGCTTTTTTATTTGGAAACAATCACGACTATTATCAAACCCTTCGGACAGTATGTTTTGAAGCATTCACCAATCCCAATTTTGATTTAAACAAGAATTGGTTTATTGAAAATTCTATTGAACATAGAAACTATGAATTATTTGAACAGATTGCACAACCACTTCTAACTAATGATGCTTACTACATCAAATATACAACACCTGGATTTATGGATCTGAATGTGGAAATCATTGATGATGATCGATTCGCAATGGCACATAACTATGAATTAAATGGCGATCTTATGGCAGATCCAGATATGGAATTTACAGTGGATAAAGAAAATAGATTACTCTATCCACAATCCTATCAACAGGATAATCTTCAATTCTATGAACGAGTGGATGGTGATCCTTTTCGTGCAAATGAACTCAATCGTTTTATGAATCAATGGATCCACAATATCCAGGAACAAAAATACAAGGTAGAAACGATCTATACAGATGAATTTGAATTATCTGCAAAAGAAAATCCAAATGCAGTTAAAAAATTCTGTAAAGAACATGGAATCGCAAAGATGGTGCCAAAAAGTAAGGAGTTGGAAAGATGAGTAAACGATTTATACGAAAAGAGGTTCTAGAAAAAGTAAGAACCCTATCTGCATTTGATTATTTAAAGAATTATGCACCCGACTTATTAGTTAAAAATGGGAGAACAGATTATTATCATCGAAATCATGATTCCTTTCATTTTTCCAATGGGAAATGGTATTGGTGGTCACAAGGTAAAGGTGGAACTTCTGCATTGGATTATTTGATTATTGTAGAAGGTTATGAATTTAAAGATGCGTGTAACTATCTATCCGATCTAATGAATGTGAGTGCCCCGGTTACGACTTTCTATCATCCAAAACCAGCTAAACCGTTTGAATTGCCTGTCAAAGATAAAAACAATGATTTAGTGATTCGTTATCTTTGTGAAGTACGAAAAATTGACAAAGATATTGTAGATGATTTCATATCCAAAGGAATGATCTATCAATCCGCTAACTTCAAAAATGCAATATTTGTTGGATATGATAAAGATAAACCAGCTTATGCGTTTAAGCGAAGCATCTTTAAGAATTTTAAACTGGATCATGCTGGAAGCAATAAGGCATTTAGCTTTAATTACACAAATCCAAAAAGTGATGTACTCCATGTTTTTGAAGCAGCCATTGATCTATTATCCTATATGACACTTTTGAAAATGGACGAGAAGGATTATACGAAATTTGATTATCTATCTCTTGCAGGAGCCAGTGATAAAATAGCTATCAAATCTGAAGCTGATATCCCCATTGCATTAAAAACTTATTTAAAGAGAAATCCAAATATCAAAACCATTGTATTTCATTTAGATAATGATGAAGTTGGTATTGGTGCAACAGCAAAAATCATTTCTATTCTAAATTCAAAATATCAATGTATTGATGAACGTCCACCTATTTATAAAGATGTAAATGAAGAATTGATTCATAAAAATTCATTACTATCGACAGTTTTTTGATTTTCTATCAAGGATAAATCTCAATCTATAAGCTATGGTTAAAATGAAATATGGAATTAATGACAGAATCATGCCTTTTCTGTAGGTTACAAAATATTTCAATTGCTGTAGGCTAATGAAGAGGTGGAAAATGCTAGTAATGATAATGGCAAAACTGTTACAGACAACGAATGAAAAAGTTGTTTATATCTATGATGGAAATATGTATCCAGATAATTTAGATTTTGAAAATGCTGGAATCGTTGAATTTGATTATTGTGTTTTTAAGAATGCTCCGAGTACAATTGATGCAATGTACTTACTTCAAAATATGGAAGATAAACATATACGTATTATCAAAGGAGCTGCCACAAAAGATATTAATGAATATGGAATAGATACTTTACCATTCACTATTTTCAGAGAAATATTGGTAAAATATAATGCGAATAAATCTATTCCAGACTTTGCTGTACATTTGACTTCTGAATTCTTACAAGAAGCTCTACAAAAGGATGAAATCAAAAAATTGTTTATAGATAACAATATTGCATCTAAAGAAGCAATCGAAGATTTTCTAGAAGATGTGCAAAAGCAACGTGGAAAGCATTAAATTCTATATTAGAAATTGCATTATAAACCCTTTATAATCTTTCACGAGGTGATAAAACAATTGAAAGATTTTGAAGGCATTGTTTTATTAAAACAAGATGGAACTGGATGGAAAGATACACTTTATTTATATGCTGTAGATATCCCATCTTTGAACATTAAACAATGCGGTGCTCTTATTATGAGCAAATATTATGTGCAATCAATTTTAAACTTACAAGCTCCTTTAGACCGGATGATTCCTGTTTATCCAATCGATTATCGAACAGAACAGATTTTTAAAGGAACAGAAATAGAAAAACAAAAATTAGATGATTTACTTCTTCTAGTAGCAAAAGCGATAGGAATCAAACTGTTTTTAAATCGTGAAATACCTGAAGTATTAGTGCTTCTTTGGGAAACACTAGAATCAGAATTTAATTGTTAGAATTGGAGTCATAGATGAAACATAAAAATTTTAAACAACTATCAGAAAAAGAATTTCTTGAACGATTAGAAAAATCAAGAAAACAATCTAAAGATAGAAAAGGAAAAGATGCAGATACTGCAATAAAAGAAATTCGAAAGAAATACAGTTTGTAATTATGATCAAGGGAAAGTAGATGCTTTCTCTTTTTTATTATTCAAATTTAGAAAGTGAAGGTGATGTAATTTGAATAAGCAATTTGATTTATTTCAGAAAATGAAGATCAAAGAAGTCTGTGAAAATATTAGTCGTATGACCTATGCCTATATTAATCCGGACACAAAACAACCTACTGTTGTTCCATCCAAACATTATAAGGATATTCTAGATCAGCCTGTAGAAGTTTTAGTTAATGATCAGGTAAAGAAGCAGTTCTTAAATATCATGTTTAAACAAATGAAAGCTTTAAAGGATGAAGAACCCATTCTGTTCAATGAAACATTGTTGCTGATGGATTTGAATAAAACACCGGATAGCTTGGAACTTAACGAAGAAGCCGCATTAAAGATTACGGCTACAGAACTTGTAGAAAATGAAAAAACACAGAAGAAAAAATTCCATCTTGTTGATAATGAATATTTGAATGCCTATGAATCCACAAAGAATGATTCAGAATTGATGGCTCAACTTTTTGGTGAACAACAAAATGAACGAGTTTATTCTATTGAATTCGATGAAATGGATATGGAAAAGCCAAAGTCAAAAGGAGGAAAGAACAATGACTTACAACACTAGAATTTATAATTACGCAAACTTACATTCAGAAGATAAACAAATCGTACAGGCACAATTACTCATGTTGGAATCTGTAGAAGATACCATTACAAATTACACATACGCAAAAGAAACTTCTACAAATACTTTAGAAACAATTTCCTTTGAAGAAGGAATCCATGCATTAGAAGAAGCAAAACAAAATATGTATAACGATATTGTTGAATATATGATTTTTGCGATTGATAGCTATGAAAATGAAGTATATGAATTAGATACAGATGATCCATTCTATGGATTGTATGTAGAAATGGAGGACTTAGAAAATGAATAATGTAGAAACAATTGAATTCAGTACAGCGAATCTAGAAAGATTGGCTTTTTATTTTAAGAATTTGAAGATGGAGGTTAGTGAAAAATGGTACACAACGACAAAGTTTTAGAGGATGTAAATGCTCTGCTTGATTATAATGCCGTTAAAGATTATTTATTTATGACAGTCATTAATGCAGAAGAACATAAAAATGATTTAGCCACTATGCCTCACACCATTATTGGAGATCTTGCGATTGTTTATAAGGTCATGATCAAAACTACGGATGAACGTTTTTGTGCAGCCAAGGTTACAAATCAGTTAATGGATGCCTATGGAATCGACGTAAATAAACTTCATAATGATGCACTTATCTCATCTCCAAACATGATGAAACCTGAAATTCTTCCGCTAGAAACTATGTTAATGGGAATTTCAAAAGATACAGCTCTAGAAGAAAAAGAACAGCAACTTGTTGTTTTAACAAATGAAAATCATACAGAAGGTGCAGCTACAATGTTCTATGCTGGAATTTTAAATGATTTGGCTGAAAAATTAGAACATGACTTATATATCATTCCATCATCAACAGATGAGTGTATTGCATTATGTGATTCCCCTTCTTTGAATATTGAACATGTTAAAGAAATGCTTCTTTCTGTTAATAAATCAACATTGGTAGATCCTGATAAAAAGCTATCTGATCATTTGTATCATTATGATAAAGATGAACACATTTTAGAAAAAGCAGATGATTATGAAAAGCGAATCAACAAACATAAATATTCGCAATTACTTCATTAGAAATTGGAGATTTCAAAATGATAAAGTACGAAGATATCGTTAAAAGAATATCCACTATTGAAAAGAAAAAAATCAAAAATGAAGAACGCATCAAAACACTTTCTGAAGAAAATAATATTCTGACTGCAAATCTAAAACTACTGAATCAGAAAAAAGAAATGTTCGAAAAAATGGATCAAGATCTTGCCGATTTGATTCCGGATAAGAAAAAGACTGTAGCCAATTAATGTCTACAGTTGTAACAAGCAACGTCTTTTGGGGACAAAAGACAAGTATTTAGGGAATATCCCTAAGACCCTGAGCTATCACAATTTGTTGATAGCTCTTTTAAGATTGGAGGTACATGAAAATGTTTAATAGTATAACACTATGTTTTATCAGTTTCCTTGGTGGTGGAATGATTGGAATGGGTACAGTTTTATTTGTTCAGGGTGCTTTCTACAATGAAAACAAAATTGAAGAAAAAAGAAATCAAAGTTAGATTAACAAATCAAGACTTTGAGCATCTTAATAAATTGGTTAAAGAATCAAATCTATCTCGAGAATCTTATCTTCGAATGTGTATAAACGGTTTACTCCCTAGACCTGCGCCTACTAAAGAATTAATCGAAGTAATCGAAATTTTAAGAGAGATTGCTGAAAACATGAATCAAATTGCGATATCTGTTTATACACAAAATGCAATGAATAAATCCTTTTACATGGAAAACTATGAAAAGCTGCAAGATCAAATTAATGAGATTATGATTTTGATTCGACAACCAATCAATATGGAGGAAATATGGCAATTACCAAAATATGGGCAGTAAAAGATGATTTGAATCGTGTCCTTAACTATATTAAAAACCCTGATAAGACAAAAGAAGAAATGAGTGATGGTTTAAAAGAAGTCCTTGCCTACACTACCCAAGGCTATAAAACAAACGAAAAAGAGTTTATTACCGGAATCAATTGTGAACCTCGTACGGCCTTAAAACAGATGATGAATACAAAGCTTTCTTACAACAAGATGGATGGTCGCCTTGCCTTTCATGCGGTGCAATCTTTTAAGCCAGGTGAAGTTACACCTGAACATTGTCATGAACTTGGTGTTCAGCTTGCCAAACAAATGTGGGGCAATCGATTTGAAGTGGTTGTTTCTACTCATTTGGATAAAGACCATCTACACAATCATTTCGTGGTAAACTCCGTTTCCTGGGTAGATGGTAAAAAGTATGATAATAAGAAAGCTGATATCGATCACTTCCGTGAATTAAATGATGCGATCTGTAAAGAGCATGGTTTAACTGTCATCACAAAACCGGAAGGCAAAGCGATGAATTATGGAGAATGGAAAGCAGAAAAGAATGATTCTATTTATTTGCGAAAATTGATTCGCTATGACGTGGATTCTGTTTTATTATATGCAAGAACACCTGAACAATTTAAAGATGGTCTTGAAGAAATTGGCTATGTTGTAAATCTATCAGGAAAGCATTGGACTTTAAAACATCCACAATCTAAAAGAACATTTCGCTTTTATAAACTGACTCGTGATAATCGCTATGATGAAGAACATTTGATGGAACGGATTAACAGTAACTTCTTGTTTCCCATGCAGTCATCTGTTAAAGATGTTATACCCTGTAAAGAATATCAAGGCAATCATAGAAAATTAAAAGGAATCAAAGCGATGTATATTCGATATTGTTTTGAATTGGGTATTTTACGACCTAAAGGAATACCTCAAAAATATCCAAGTCCAGCACTTAGAAAGGATTTAATTTATATGGAGAAAATCACAGATGAAAATACATTTGTTGGCAAGCATAATCTTGAATCGATTGAAGATGTGCTTGCTTTTAAATTGGATTTAAACAACCAAATAGAAAACTGGATGAATCAAAGAAGATCCATTTACAACAAAATCAAACGAACTCGTGATCCAGAATTAAAAAAACAATTAGAACAGGATCGAGATACGCTCACTTCCAAAATTGCACATGGGAAAAAGGAAATCCGAATATGCGAAGATATAGAAAAGAGAGTACCTGACATTGAAGAAAAATTAAAAATGGTCAATGCATTAGAAACAGAGCGTATGCAAACACAAAAAGAATACGAAAGGAGCTTGAACTTATGAACAGTGCTGATACTGCAGATCAAATGATGAAGATGACATTAGAAGGTATTCAAGTGGCTGCTGAAATTGGATTAAAAGCAGGAGGAACAGCTGCTAAATCTTTAGCTGTCACTTTATATGCAATTATTAGTGACAACAAGAAAATCAAAGGCAAAACCAACTTAGATAACTTATTAAAATCCAATAAGGAATTAAAGGTATTTGCGATTCATCATTCTGATTTGAAAAAGTTTTGTATAGAAGCTAAACACTATGGTGTTCTCTACTCTGTATTAAAAGAAAAGAACAATACGGATGGAATTGTAGATATTATGGTCAAAGCAGAAGATGCATCGAAGATTTCTAGAATGGTAGATAAATTTAATCTAGCAACTATTGATACCAAAGCCATTCGTGAATCTGTATTGTCACAACAACAAATCAAAGATGCAAAGCCTTTAAGTGATGAAGAACATGATGCATTACTATCTAAATTGATGGATGAAAAAACAAACCCCGTCAAGGCTCGGACAAGCAAGGACGGTACTCCGTTCGAGCCATCTTCAAAAACATTGAAGAAAGAAAGCAGGAAGAAAACCGTCGAAAGAAAAAGATCAACAGCTACTACGGATAGACCTTCTGTCCGTCAGGAGCTAAAAGATATTAAGCAACAGCAATTAAAATCTTCTGCACCAAAATATCCATTAAGAAAGAAATCAAAAAAGAAAGTGAGATGAAAAGTATGCGTAACTGGTTTAAAAAGCAAAATGATGAAATGATTGAACTCCAAGTTGATGATACAGAAAGGCGAATTATTGTACGTGCTCTTGCGGATTTGAGAGATAAACAACGCATGGCACATAAGAATTATGACTTTCTAGATTCATTGATTGTCAAAGTCTGTGATGCAAACGTAAATAAAGGCTATTTTGACAAAGCACCACAAAAATAGTCGGTTATCGCATCAGATATTGTCAATTCATCATTTTCTGATTTGTTAACTTGCTAAATTAACAACTATCAAAACTTTTTAGCAATTCGAATTCGGATTGCTTTTTTGTTAAATGAAAGGAGCTGATATTTATATACAAACGAAAAGATGAATATGTGTTCTTAGGTTTATTGCTGATACCTACAATATGGTTTTCCTTGTTGATTGCACCTTATATGGATAAAGGATTAATCAATGCAATTCTATGTCTGAGTGAAGCTTTAGATCATCCCTTTTCTATTCAATGGACAGATTTAACATTAAAAACAATTGGTATCTTTCTGATTGTGTATGCATTAGCTATTGGGATGTATTTATCTTCAGCTAAGAACTATAGGCGAACGGAAGAATATGGTTCAGCAAAATGGGCCAATCCAAATACTGTATGTAAGAAATACGCCAATAAAGTCTACTTTACCAACAAAGTCTTTTCTCAGAATGTACGAATGGGATTAGATGGGAAAAAGCATCGAAGAAACTTGAATACCGTAGTGATTGGTGGCTCTGGTGCTGGTAAAACAAGGTTTTATGCCAAGCCAAATATCATGCAGTGTAATACAAGTTTTGTCGTATTAGATCCTAAAGGTGAAATCATACGTAGCGTTGGACATTTATTAGAAGATAACGGCTATGTTATTAAAGTCATTGATTTGATTGATATGTCTAAGTCACTTGGATATAATCCATTTCATTACATTCAAAGTGACAAGGATGTACTCAAATTAATTACCAATCTGATCCGTAATACGACACCGAAAGGATCTTCTACCAATGATCCCTTTTGGGAAAAAAGTGAAACAGCATTACTTGAAGCATTGATGTTATACCTATACCACTATGCACCAGAAGATGAACAGAACTTCACAATGGTCATGGAAATGCTCAATTATGCCGAAGTTAAAGAAGATGAAGAAGATTATGAAAGTCCATTGGACGAGTTATTTAAAAGACTGGAAATGATTGATTCCAATTCTTTGGCTTTAAAACAATACAAAATTTATAAACAGGCAGCAGGTAAAACCGCCAAATCCATATTGATTTCGGTTGGTGTAAGACTTGCTGCTTTTAATTTGGGAGAACTTGCATCCTTAACTCGTTTTGATGAAATGGAACTAGAACAAATAGGTGAAAGGAAAACGGCATTATTTGCGATTATTCCAGATAATGATTCCACATTCAATTTCATTGTAGGTATGTTATATACCCAACTCTTTCAAATGCTTTATTATCAAGCGGATTATGTTCATGGTGGAGAACTTCCTGTACCTGTACACTTCTTAATGGATGAGTTTGCCAATGTCGCACTACCCGATGAGTTTGATAAGTTACTTTCTACCATGCGTTCCAGACAAATCTTTGTATCGATTATTTTGCAGAACCTGGCGCAGATCAAAGCACTATACAAAGACAGTTGGGAATCCATTGTCGGTAACTGTGATGAGCTTTACTATCTGGGTGGCAATGAACAAAGTACGCATAAATACATCAGTGAACTTCTTGGTAAAGAAACACTGGATACCAACACATTTGGAAAATCTACAGGTCATAGTGGAAGTTATTCAACCAACTTTCAACAAACAGGAAGAGAACTATTAACAGCTGATGAAGTCCGATTGTTAGATAACAACGATGGACTTCTTTTTATTCGTGGTGAAAGGCCAATAAAAGATAGGAAATACAATCTTTTAAAACATCCAAATATCAAACAAACATTGGATGGAGGTTATCTACCATACATTCATGGCCAAGCTTCTCACTTTATTGAAGACTGGCAAAACATTCTTCTTACCAATAATGAATATGAAATATTGGATGAAGAAGAAACCGAAAATTATTTAAAGGAGATCAAAGAAAATGAAGAAACTCAAAACAATTAGAAAAACACTTTTTGTAGCCTATGTTGTACTTATTATGGTAAGTGCAGTAACTACACCCATCTATGCAGCCAACGATCCAGTTACTGTAGTCAATAACTTCAGTGATTTCATGTTTGGAATGATCCGTGCCATTGGTATGATTCTTCTTGGATTTGGAATTGTGCAGGTTGGTTTATCTTTAAAGAGTCATGATCCAAGCCAAAGAGCTAATGGATTTATGACGGTTGCTGGTGGAATTGTGATTACCTTTGCCAAAGAAATACTGAATATCATTGTAGGTTAATCATATGGATGGAATCATTGATAACCTTACAAGTGCTTTAAATACGTGGAACAGTAAACTGGCAGAGATATGGTTATTACTGACTGAATCTCCGGAAACATTCAAAGGTGGAGACATATGGAATGTGATTCTAAAAGTACATGATGCCCTTCAAGCAATTGGACTAGCACTTTTAGTCCTTTTCTTTTTGTGGGGATTAATCAAAACCTGTACAAGTTGGCAAGATGTTAAAAGACCAGAACAAGCTTTTAAACTATTTCTAAGATTTATTGTTGCACGAGCACTTGTTATGTATGGAATGGAATTGATGACGGGTATCTTTGAAATTGTACAAGGTATTATTTCTTCCATTACAGAAACGGCAGGACTAGGAATATCATCTGAAACAGTACTGCCACAAGAAATCATTGATGCAGTAAGCAATACTGGTTTTCTAGAATCTATTCCACTATGGGCGGTGACACTTTTAGGATCCATATTCATAACAATCCTATCTTTTGTGATGATCCTTACCGTTTATGGAAGATTCTTTAAGATGTTTATGTATACAGCAATATCCCCTATTCCACTTGCGGCTGCTGCTGGAGAAAGCACGCAAAACGCAGCATTCACTTTTATTAAGAGTTACGCAGGTGTATGTCTTGAAGAAGCTATCATTGTGCTTGCATGTATTATCTTTTCAGCCTTTGCATCAAGTCCACCAGTGGTAGATTCAACAGCATCTAGTGTATCCATGCTTTGGAGCTATATTGGAGAACTTATTTTCAACATGTTAGTTCTTGTAGGAACCATTAAAATGTCAGACAGAATTGTAAAAGAAATGATGGGATTATAACTTATGATTGGTGTACTTTCAATTTATTTAAAACATCCGTAAAAAAATTACAGTAATTATTGAACCGTAATAAAATTACGGATATAATGTAATTGAGGTGATACTTAATGCTACAAAAATTTAAGGTTCATAATTTTAAAAATTTCAAAAATGATTTAGAAATTGATTTTTCAGATGTGAATGGATATAAGTTCTCACAAGACTGCATTACAAATGATTTAATCGGAAAGATGATCATTTATGGTAAAAATGGTAGTGGTAAGACAAATCTAGGACACGCACTATGTGATTTAAAAGCAACTTTAGGATTTTCTTCTGAAATCAACACCTCTCATCCGTTTATTTCTAATGCAGATTCTGATTCAGATATTACAACATTTACTTATACATTTTTATTCAACAAAAAGAAAGATACTGCGGTTTATGAATATTCAAAATCCGATATGTTAAATTTGGTAAGCGAAAAACTATCTGTTAATAATCATGTTCTTTATGAATATCACTTTAAAGAAAATACGTTTATCACAGTAGATTCTGATTATTTCCATAACAATGATATTTATTCCATTTACCAAAGCAGTACAAATTCATCATTACCTTTCCTACGCTGGTGCGTAAATAATGGAAGTGTGGATAAAGATTCCATCTTTCATAAAATTTATAATTACGGTTCAAAAATCACTCAAATATTTACACCAACAACAGCTGCTGTTCGTTTAACAAAAAATGAGTTGGATGTGCTGGATAAGAATGTGAAAGAATTAGAGAATTTTCTTGTTTATATGGGAATTGATTGCAAACTTACCATGGAAAAACTTCCTGATGGAACAAAAGAACTTTATTTTGTGTTTAAAAACAGGAAAGTATCCTTTTTAGAAAATGCATCCAGTGGTACTTTATCTTTATTTAATTTCTACATTCATTTCTTAATGCCACATAAAGAAAGTTCCATTCTTTACTTTGATGAATTTGATGCCTTTTTCCATTTTGAATTATCCGAAAAGATTGTTCAGTATATGAAAGAAAAATATCAAAATGCGCTTGTTATATTTACAACGCATAATACAAATCTTATGACCAATAAGATTATGCGCCCAGATACTTTATTTCTATTAACAACAAGTGGAAAATTAATACCATTATGCAAGGCGACCGACAGAGAATTACGAGAAGGTCATAATCTAGGCAAGCTATATATGAATGGTGAATTTGATGAAGACTAAGAATGTACTATTCATAGTAGAAGGAACCAATGATGAACCACATTTTATAAAACAGTTATTATCAAAATGTTATCCATCATACAACTACAAGATTTATTCTTATGAAGCAAATTTACACATGCTGGCTAGCCGTCTTGAAAAAGATTATGAAGATTTTGAAGACGACGAACTCGATATTTTGTTGTTTCTAAAATCTTATGAAGAATCAAATAAAGAAATTTTCAATTTGAAATATACGGATGTATTTATGATTTTCGATTTTGAACCGCAGCATCCTGATCAGCATTTTGATACCATTCAAAAAATGACTCGATATTTTAATCAGTCGGATGAAAGAGGAAAATTATTTATTAATTATCCAATGATGCAGTCATACAGACACTTGAAATCATTACCAGATCAAAGTTTTTTATCATCAAAACTTTTAGAAAATGACTTTTATCATTACAAACAAATCGTATCTAACGAAAGCTTTAACAATGATGTTTCGAACTATGACTATACTACATTTTTGAGTTTAACGTATCATCATCTTGTAAAACTTCTTTTCATTCAAAAAAATGAAATAGTCGTGCCAACACTATCCGATTATGATGCAATCGATTATGCAAAGATATTTGATATTCAGTATGAGAATTTGAAAGAAGGTTTTATTTGGATTCTCAATACTTGTATTCTTATCTTAATTGATTACAAACCTTCTTCATTTTTCGAACAAATCCAAAAACATACAACATCATTTTTATTGCCATTTTAATAACACCCTACAGAGCACATTGCTCTGTTTTTTTATGCCTGTCAGGCAAGAAAGGAAGACAAAATGAAAGACTATATCACAAATACAATTATCTTAAAAAATGGAGATCAGGTTGAAATCGTAGAACCTGCTTCATTACCATTAAATCAAAAACTAATGTACCAAATTGAAAATGCAGAATATAAAGTAATCATCAACTACAAAGGAACAAAGACTATTATTCCTGTAGAAAATATACTTTTCGCAATATCCAGTCCATTAACTATTACGCATGAGGAACTAATAGATGAAATCTAATTTTGAAATCAAGATCAACAAGGAAATACGAGATTATACAGAAAGTATCTTCTTTGGATTATCTTTAAGACAAAGCATATTCTCTATTATTGCGTGTATCATAGCTACATGTATTTATTTCCTGTTTAATGACAAGTTAGGTACAGAAACGACAAGCTGGTTATGTATGTTAGGTGCTGCACCATTTGCAGCACTTGGTTTTATTCGATTTCAGGGAATGTATACGGAAGACATAGCGAAAACGGCATTGTATTCATTTCTTTTATCTTCAACCAATCTAATCAATAAACCATTCAATTTGTATGAAGAACTATTTAATACAATCATTAATCAATCTCGAAAGGAGTCAATTGTTCATGATAAAAAGTTACGAAAGATTGAAAAAGCTAAACAAAGAAAAAATAAAAATTCCTAAGTATGTTCAAGATACCATTCCTGTAGATACCATCTACAAGGATGGTATTTTTCGTTGTGGAAATAAATATACAAAGAGTTACAGATTCTTAGATATCAACTATAAAATTGCTTCTGGTGAAGATAAAAACAATTTATTTCTAAGTTACAGTGATTTATTAAATTCTTTTGATTCTTCTGTAATAACTAAGATTACCATCAACAATCGTAAGGTAGATATTCGTAAATTCAAAAAGAATATCCTCATTCCTTTAAAACAAGATGGATTAGATGCATATCGAGAAGAATACAACAACATGCTTTTGGATAAGTTATCGGAAAGTGATGATATTATCCAGGAAAAGTACATTACAGTCACCGTATTCAAAAATACCATTGATGAAGCAAGATTCACCTTCTCTCGTATTACTACAGAGTTTTCCACTTTATTTGCACGCTTAGGAAGTTCTTGTATTGAACTTAATGCTGAAGAACGATTAAAGATTCTACATGACTTTTATCGGAATGAAACCGAAGAATTTAATCTGAACATAAACGATTTAGCTAAAAAAGGTCATTCTTTTAAGGATTTGATTGCACCTAGAATGAGTAAATACCACAACAAATATTTTGAATTTGATGGTAAGTATGGAAGAGTCTTATATCTCAACAATTATCCAGGTTTCTTAAAAGATGAATTTGTTTCCGAACTTTGTGATCTAAACCGAAACTTAATGTATTCCATGGACATCATTACGATTCCTACAGATGAAGCGGTACGAGAAGTAGAAAACAAGTTTTTAGGTGTAGAAAAGAACATTACCGATTGGCAAATGAAACAAAACCGTAACAATAACTTTTCTGCCATTATTCCCTATGATATGGAATTACAACGAAAGGAATGTAAAGAATTCCTGGATGATTTAATTGTGCGTGACCAAAGAATGATGCTTTGTAATATAACCATTGTTCATCTTGCTGATTCATTAGAAGAACTGGATAAAGATACTGAAACATTAAAGGCAGTGGCTCGTAAATATGTTTGTGAACTAGAAACATTATACTTTTCTAAAAGACAACTGGATGGTTTACAAACTGTACTTCCTATTGGTGTTAATAAGCTCAATATTACAAGAACACTTCTTACAGAAAGTGCAGCTGTTTTTATTCCGTTTAGAGCACATGAAATCATGCAAAAAGGCGGTATCTGGTATGGACAGAATGCCATCACCAATAATCCGATTCTTTGTAATAAAGCTTTACTACAAAATCCAAACTCCTTTGTATTAGGTATTCCTGGCGCAGGTAAATCTTTCCTTACAAAAGAAGAACTTGAATTTTTAATCTTATCAACAAATGATGACATTATTATTGCAGATCCTGAAGGTGAATATGACCCAATCATTAAAGCACTAGGCGGACAAATTATTCGTATTGGTACAAACAGTAAGGATTATATTAATGCCATGGATATGTCAGAAGGTTATGGCGATAGTGGAAATGCGATTGCAGATAAATCTCAATTCATCATGTCTTTATTTGAACAACTGGATTCCAATCATGGTGGCATATCTCCAATTGATCGTTCCATCATTGATCGTTGTGTTGCCCTTGTTTATCAAGAGACTCATGTACCAACGCTAAAACATCTCTACAACAAGTTACTAGAACAGAGTGAACCAGAAGCTAAATCATTAGCCATTAAACTTGAATTATTTACCAATGGATCTTTAAACATATTTGCCCATGAAACCAATGTCGATATTCAATCTAGAATTCTTTCTTTTAATATCTTTAATCTTGGAAAACAATTAAAGACAATGGGATTACTTGTAATTACGGATGCAATCATCAACCGTGTCAATGAAAACTGGAGAAAAGGTAAACGTACACACGTCTTTATTGATGAAATCCATGTCATCTTTGAAAATGAAGAAAGTGCAACCTTCTTTGCATCAGCTTGGAGACAATTCCGTAAAAGAGATGCCTATCCTACCGGTATTACACAAAATGTAAAATATCTTCTTTCTTCTCAACAAGGTACAAGCATGTTATCCAATTCTGAATTTATTGTGATGTTGAATCAATCTGCCAATGACAGAGAAGATTTAGCTAGACTTCTAAATATTTCAGAAGAACAGATGGGATATATCACAAATGCACCTACTGGATCTGGATTAATCAAGTATGGTGGTTCTATTGTCCCTTTTGTCAATAAGATGCCAAAAGGATTACTATATAATTTGAACACAACAAAACCTGAAGATCGTATTACAACAAAGACTCATTGAGAAATCTCAATGAGTCTTTGACTTTATAATTAATCTTTTCCTTCAATTTTAGTAGAATCATCCATGATTACATCTTTGAATTTTCTGCCATCTATAATGCAATTTTCTAAAACGTCATCTAAATCTGAATACCAACCAATAAGAATAAAATCATCATCGTTATATTCTGGCATAGCCCAATGGCAAATCATCACATCATAACGTCCGATTCTTCCATCTGGCAATTTAGGCATTTCATCATCTTCACCCGGTTCTCTACACATTCGATAGTAAACACCGTTATAAGAAAATTCAATTCCCATGTACCTTCTTTTACCATCAGAACTTTGCCAAGGCATTTCTACACCCTTATAGTATTCATCAATAAATTCATCTAAATCGTTGTATTCGTTAATTCTCATTTTACGTTAAATCTCCTTCGAATTTTATTTGCCAATTCTAGTTCTTTTTCCGTAATTGGTATTCCAGGACCAGTATGATCTAGATATATATGCTTATGTGGTTGAACACCTTTATGAGGATGAAGAAAATCAATACTTACTCTTTGATTATGATCATCATCGTACCAAGATAGATGTTTTAAAGAACCATTTTGAATTACTGCATATATCCTATTTTTTGTATGAGAATAATCTGGAGCTTTTACAGATCCTTTATCTCTTACCAAAACTTTTACTCCATCAACTTCACCAATTGAATGATAAGTTTGTCCATCATCAACAAAAGTAAAGTCTTTGGTGTTCACATTGACAAAAGCACCTCTAGACCCCATAGATAAAATCCTCCGTAACTTTGAAAACAGGTGATAATTCAAACAACTTCATTTGTTGAGTTTTAAATTTAACATTGTCATTAAAACATTCACTATATGTAAAATTAATAAATTTCCCAGTCATTTCAGGAAGCATTTTTCCATACACTATTATTAATGATGGATTTAATCTACGCTTCATTTCACAAAATCCTTGCATGAATAAATCTTTATTATTATGACATCCGATAGTCGATATCATAACAACACTATTTTTTTCTATCCCACTAAAACATATATCATATGTATCTGGTAAAGCCCAACCAATTGTTGGAATAGCATTAATCCCATAATGTTGCCAAGTGCATCCTAACCAGCGGTTTTGGTACACATTAGTTCTTATCTGATTTGGATTCATGTTTTCATAAATACTAAAATCTGGCGTTCCAATCCCCATAACAGTTTGAAATAATGGAATGTATTTTAAGGGATCATCCCAATACCTTTTTAAAACTTTATCGTAGTTAAAAGGAAAAACGAGCTTGTTATTATTGTTTCCTTTTTTTAAATTTTGCAAGTTTGTAGGATTAATGTTTGGAAGATCTAAACTTGATTCCTCAACTTTATGCATAACCGGCATATCGAATTCATCCAAATTAAATTCATCAAATATTGGACGTACAACTTTGAAAATTTCATAATCTGTAAGTCCTTTATTCATGATAGCCACCAATCTGCATATGCTTTGATATTACAATTTTTAACATATTTGAGTCCTTTCTACGCAAAATTGCGTTTTTCTATATTTTTTGGTCAAATATAGCATTTTAAGCAACTCTATTGACCGATTTAGTCCAAATATGTTATCTTTTAGATGTCTTAAGTCCTTATATAAACATATTTGGATTGATGAAACACATTGCTGAACTACTGCCAATAGTTTACCAATGTGTTTTTTCTTTCCCCTCATAAGCATCACTTCCTTTCTTAAGGTTCTTTTTATAATATTTAGCAAATGACTTAGATACATGATATTTTTCTTCAATTTCTGACTCACTCATATCTTTACATTCTTCATACGGAATCATCACTTCACCATCTAAAGCTTTAGCTTGCCATTCAACACTTCTATAAGCTGGTATTGTGTTATTTTCAAATGATCTTTCATAAATTGGTGTATACCCAATCTCAAACAAAAATACATGACACATCTCATGATTAATAAATCCTAGAAAAGCTCCAACACCATTTTCGTATGCCCCCTGATAGACAGATTCTTTAATTTTAATTGTAAATCCACCAATTTCATTAGGGGAACATTGGGCCATAACTTTAGGCTCCAAATCTTTATCTTCAACAACCTCATAATTGGAGCCTTCAAAGACATCTGGCAACTTTTCAAGTGCCTCTAATACGGGAAAAGGCCCAGTAGCTGGAACATCAAATAGTTCACGGTAATAAGGTGCTAATGCCCTAATTTCTCTTCTTGTTAAGGGTTTAGTTTTGTAATCCATTTAATCACTACCTTTCTTATTCTTTAACAAGTTCATAATCTTAATTGCAGTTTCATCATCCATACCATCAAATGATCTAGCAAATTGAAGAGCTGCTTTTCTTTGGTTAATTCCAGAATCATTCATGATGATTTTGTATTGAGTTTTTGATTCTTCTATTGATTCTTCTAATTTCTTTTTTTCTTCAGAATTCAATTCATAATGATTTACAATTTTATCAATCCATTCATTAGGTACATTTTTTTTACCATTTTCAACAGCTGATAAAAATGGAACTTTAACCTCCAATATCTTTGCAACATCTCCCATTACCTCATGATTTTTTACTCGTAATACACGCATAAATTCGCCAAAACTTGTATAACTCATGATGCATTCCTCCTTTAACAAATCTATAGTATCACGCATTAAACCATAACGCGAATAAATTATTTAATCTTTTTTAGGTTAACTTACATATCTGGAAGGAGATTCAAAAATGATAGATATTAAAACAAAACAGAAAGTACAGATCATTAAAACAAAGGATTCTAAGGCCAATATAAAACACTTTATTAAGAAGCAATCCATTCGTACACGCAATGCGGATAAAGATACTCGCCAAGAGAGTATTTCATCCAATGCAAATGTTCAAGCTACAAATAAAGTAAGTGTTGCAGCAAAACAAACTGTCATTGAATCTAAGCATCGTGCTACAAAGTTTATAAAACAAAAACATCATGAATATAAGATCAAATCGTCTAGTAAGAAACCGATTATTGAAACACGCCATGCTGTTCAACCACAAAGAATTTCTTATATATCCAAGGCAAAGAAGCATGTTGTGAATAAAGTGAATGCTTCAAAGATAAAAAAATCTACAGAACAATTTGTTTCCAAGCCTATTGTCCAAAATACAACACACGCTATAAAGAAATCATTTCATATTGTTAAGAAGAGTGTATCTACATTGAATACACTCTTTTCTTTTGGAACAGGATTGATTTTATTGATTGTGATTACTCTGTTTGTTGGAACATTTAGCGTATTAGCGCAAGATGGTGGATCTAATAGTGAAATTGTTTCTTTAAGCGAAGAAGTTATTGCATATGAAGAAACAATTCGTAAGTATGCTAAAGAATATGATATAGAAGACTATGTATCTTTACTTCAAGCGATTATGATGCAGGAATCTGGCGGTAAAGGAAGTGATCCAATGCAAGCCAGTGAATCAGGATACAATACAAAATATCCTAGGATTCCTAATGGTATTACAGAACCGGAGTATTCCATAGATGTTGGTACACATACTTTTTCGGATTGTGTTAAAAAGGCAAATGTTAAAGATTCATCGGATACAGAACATATCTATCTAGCTTTGCAAGGATATAACTATGGGTCTGGCTATATTGATTGGGCATTTTCTAATTTTGGTGGTTATTCCAAATACAATGCACAACAATTCTCCGACATGAAAAAGCAAGAATTGAATGTATCAGGGTATGGAGATCCATCCTATGTAGATCATGTAATGCGCTATGTTGGAATTACCTTTAGAGGTGGAACTAATCCAAATTTTAATAACATGGAAGCATGGATTACTAAAAATCCATATGCTAAAACAGGCTTATATGGCCAATGCACATGGTTTGCTTGGGGAAGATTCTATGAACTCTATGGCTACGATCCTGGCTTTACTGGTAATGGATGGGATTGTGTAGATGAACTACTAAAAGCACATCCAGATAAATTTGAAAGATCCACTACCCCAAAAGCAGGAGCAGTATTTTCTGGCATTGGTAAAAACCATGTTGGTATAGTATTAAAAGTAGATGGCAACAACATTACAATTCAAGATGGCAACTATGATGGCATTACCAATACGTTTGAAGATGCAAAAAAGGACTGGCAAACCAACACCTATACTCTTGATTACTACAGATCAAGAATGGGTGGTGTTGTATTTGCCAATCCAAAATAAAAGTGGAGAAACCATCATCTCCACTTGTTTGCATTTTGATGTTGTTCAACAACTTTCTTTGCCTCTTCCTCTGTACGATACAATTTACTTTCACGAACACGTGTTCCAGAAGTACCACAATTACCATCTGAAAATCGTATTGTACAAAATCCACCAGCATTACGAATAACAGTAGCTTTCTTGATAAAGACAGAAGAGGATATAAAGTAAACAACATCACCTTCATTAAATCGTTTCAAATTATCATCTCCATCCTTTAAATACAACTTTGTACAAATTGAATAAGAGTGGTACTTGCTACTCCAAACTCTGCAGTACCTTTTATCATTTTCATTCCCTCCACAGCAGTTTTTACAAAGCTTTTACGCGTTGTTTACTCTTCCATTCTTCAGATATTACCTCAAGATTACAATTTAAATGTTCTTTTTGAGATATCTTCTTAACATCTTCAATCAATTTATCCAATTCATTTATACACAATTTAATTTTTGATTTTAGTAAGCTGAAAAGCCAAGTAATTATGCGCTTTAACTAACAATAACTGTATGTTGACTTACTAAACATCCGGATAAATTATTTTTTATTTTCTCAATTTATCCGGTTGAAAACTAAAATTGTTTGCTGTTTAAAATCTAATCTTGATCCGTCAATACCCAAGAAGCATATCTAGAGTATTTTCCTTTACATTCAATAACTCCTCTTCTTCTCAATGAATACAATAAATTACGAATTTTATTTTCTTTTTGTTTCTCATTAAGACTTTCAGGTAATTTATCTATCAATAGAGTCTTAAAATTTTCTTTTGTCCCATTTTTGTATTCTTTAAGGTATTTAATAATCAAATCACGATAATATTCATCATCAAACCCTTTATTCTTTACATATTGTTCTTTCTTTTCTAAAGTCTTTGCGATGTCTGCAGAAAGATAGATATTCGGCATTCTTCCTTCAATAACCTGTAATTTTCTTAAATACTTAACTTGTTCATTTGTTATTGCATGATGCTTTTGGACTTGATCGATTAAAAAGACAGTTTGAATATCAAATTCCGAATGTTCAAATAATAGTTTCGTATAGTTTTCATCCAATACTTTACCATATACAGTAACTCCAACTTGATTACCTACCGACAAATTGTAATCAGGCATAGGGAAATATTTTTCTTGTTGAATCTTATATACTTTACGTATTCCCATAGATTGTGTATCAATCATATTGAATTTCATCATTGTTTCAGCTAACAACTGATTTCGATAAAATGGAGGTGTGTAATTTTTTTGGAGAGCCACTTCAATACTGCCAGGTAGAAAAGAACCAGGATTTCTTAAAGTGATTTCATCCTCTTCTTCATCCACATTAATTCTTCCTCCTAATGCATAGTTAGAATGAGCAATGCAATTATTCATAAGCTCTCTTAAAAGCCACATGTCATATTGTTTCGTTTCTAAAGGAAACAAGGTTAATTGATTCGGCATATACCGATATGTTAAATTGCGAATTCGAGAAAAAATACGATCACTCAATGTAATAAATGGAATCTTGAAGATTTCATAATCTTTAATGTTACTTTTAGAATCATATAGTCTCCATGCTGCCTCAGGTGTGTAATCAAATAAGTAATCATAATCTTCATTTCCTAGTAACAGCATACAAGCATTTGTAATACGACCATTCTGTATAAGTTTCATTTTCGTCAGAAATTCTTCATCACTCATAGAATCAATTTCTTGAGAAATATGTGGCTTTTGCATCTTCTCCTTATAGTTGTTTCTAGCTAAACTAATTGCATCTTTATTTAGATGCTGAATTGTTGCACCCTTTACAAACAATTTTGACCAATCTCGATTACTCTGTTGACGAATACGATCCATTTTTTCCAATGACAGTGGAACTAGAGAATCTCCTTCCCTAGCATAATATTGGTCTTTCCAACCTGTAGGAATACCCGCTGTTGCAGCAGGTATCTGAAACATAATTATTCTTTTACCTTCTTTTTCCACTTCATAAATTTCAACAAATGAAATACCACCCGTTGTTTGCAATGAAATTTCATGTTTTAACGTATCAAGACCTTTTTTCTCTCTGTAATTGGTTCCAACAATCTTTTTACCTTTTTCTTTAACACCGAAAACCAGCCATCCGCATTGTACATTTCTTAAATTTGCTTCATTAGAAAGAGCAGAAAAATATCTACCAATTTTATCTTTATCATAATCATTATTGGCTTCTTTAAACTCAACTGTCTCATCCTCCCAATTGGAAATCAAAGCATCTAATTTTATTAATAATTCATTATCTGTATTCATTTCTTCACCTCTTTCATTCAGAATGATCTATCCAATTACGCATTTTATCTCGGTGTAATATATTTCTATAAAACTAACCTGTGCCAGTAAGATGTAAATTGAGATGCCTTTGCTCTTAGAGTTAGTTTTTTATTTTATCTTAGCCTACAATTCCTGGAACTTAGCATAATTTGCTTTTACACCATCGTCCAAATCCATTGGTTCCATCTTATCTGCCCAACGATGAACAACTTTTTCATACTTATTCAATTCTAATAATTGTTCATTGATCTTCTTTAATTGTTTAGATAATTTAACCCTTTCACTCGTACTAGAAGCATCATCAATTTGATTTTGTAACAATTCTGCCTCTTCTTCTGTATGATACAATTTACTTTCACGAACACGTGTTCCAGAAGTACCACAATTACCATCTGAAAATCGTATTGTACAAAATCCACCAGCATTACGAATAACAGCAGCTTTCTTGATAAAGACAGAAGAGGAAATAAAGTAAACAACGTCTCCTTCATTAAATCATTTCAAATTATCAACTCCAATTTTTATAAAACATCAAATTATGTGACTTTCGATATTGTGGTAAAAACATTTTTTGTGGTTCGAGTGATTGCAGTGTAATAAGATTTTTTGTTGAGGGATTTTCCAATAATTACAATATCTTCAGATAATGTTTTTCCTTTAGCGGCTTTAATTGTATACTTTTCACCAGACCATTGATGAATCAACTCTTTAATATCTTTTCCTCTTGCTCCATCATATAACAATATTCTTAGACCGTCATCATAATTTATGGCATCTTCTATTTGAATAGATGAGAAACAAGATATAGTTTCATTTCCAATGATGTCGATATTCAAATTTTCTCTAATCCATTTACAATTGGTTTCTGGACATCTAAATGAATGATTTAAAAGTTTAGTTGGTTGAATATTATCAAACCATGTCCCACCACCATTAATATTTTGATTACAATCTCCTAAATAATAGGATCTTATTTTAGAATTATATATGAGGATAGCGAATTGTTCTAAATGCTTTTTTACATCCTGTGTTTCATCAAAAATAATGTATGAAAATCTTTTTGCCAGTAAACTTATTATTTCATCTGGATATTTATGTAAAACATACAAAATGAATTCAGATCGTAAAGAATGCGTTAGTCT
>ERZ1034915.530-NODE-530-length-25523-cov-53.715211_pt1 | contig 25523 bp, 21 predicted proteins | sample MGYA00520592_ERZ1034915 | MGnify/ENA primary metagenome ERZ1034915 (study PRJEB33766, sample SAMN09781787) | gut metagenome | biome: gut microbiome | host: Homo sapiens | place: Madagascar | study: EMG produced TPA metagenomics assembly of the PRJNA485056 data... | reverse complement strand
GGCTTCATCACCTTGATCAGCTCATCGGTGGTGTGATTGAACGGCAGGACGCTGCCGTAATAATCCAGCATCTCTCTCACTTCTTCCTCGGTAAATCCCGTCATCTCATTGAAGTCAGGTGAGAGCGAGTAGTTGGTTCCGATGTTGAATCCGCTGGTCAGGTCATCCATGGTCACAGGGCTTACTCCCGTGACGAACACTCTGCCCAGAGTATTGCCAGCCGCACCCTTGATGGTGTTGAAGAACTGGCGCAAGTATCCCTCACCGTGGGTCTGGTTGCGATACCTCATAAGATGCTCCTCATGGGCGAGAATCATGTTGGTGAAGTTATCGTACTCATCGATGAAGAGATAAATCTTCTTTCCCACCTCCTGGCACTTCTGGCACAAGAACCTCAACTTGGATACCGCATCAGGCTCCTGTTGCAATCCTTCCTTGGTACCAGCAGGAAGAATATGTGCATAGATGTCGCAGAAGAAATTGAATACAAGGCGACAATGGTTGTCCAGTCCATCCTTATAATCATCCAATCCTGCTGCCACCTCGGCAAAATTGAGGTGGATGATGAGATATGTATTATGCTCGGGTGTAGGATTCTGCCCGATGTATAGCTTGCCAAAGATTTCCTCAAACTTGTCTTTCTTGTTGATGTCATAGTAATTCTCAAGCATGGAGAGGGTAAGTGTCTTGCCGAAACGGCGAGGGCGAATGAAGAAGAAATACTTGTTGGATTCTTCTATCTGCTCGATGAAAGGAGTCTTGTCCACATAGTAACAATCCTCTTTGATGACATCCTCAAAATTCTGCATGCCGTATGGTATGCGCTTGCGATAAATGCGCTTTGGTCTTACTATCATAACTCAGTTTGATTATTCGTTTTTGAATCTGATGGCAAAGATAATACTTTATCTCCTAATCTCCAAAACTTTTCCCGAAAAACTTCTACCTGTACTGTTTCAAAAACACTCTTCACTCTTCACCGGAATGGCATAAATATCTGTAGCTAAGTAACTTGCACGGGTGAAGAGCTGCGCGCCACTCTTCACCACTCTTCACCCGGAAAATCTGTGTCATCTCATAGACCGAACAGGTCGATCATCCGTTTAAAATCCGTGCGTAATCCGTGGAGCCAGAATGTTCTGTTAACTCAGCGTAATCCGATGAATAAAATATCCAGGTGAAGAGTGGTGAAGAGTGGTGAAGAGTGGTGCGTCACTCTTCACCTCTCGCAACCCCAGTGTTTATCGGGGTTTCAGCCGATTTGGTGAAGAGTGAAGAGTAAAAAGAAGAGTGGTGCTTTTATAAAAAAAGCTCCCGACGTATCGTTTTGTGCCTGGCAATGGCAGATTATTGCCCTGGTAAAGGGCAATGTTGTGCCATAGTGAGGCAATAAGCGCTACAAGCGGCTTTTTACGCCTCGTCAGTACTATCATAGCGACCACTCAGTGACGTCTTTGCAGTTTGTAAGTACTATCATCGTGCCTTGTAAGTACTATCATTGTTGCATCGGTTTAACGTAAATAGTCTTCGGAGTTAACTTTACTTGTTGCCGGAAGAATTAACGGTATAAGCCGGAGATGCCTATGTCGTCAGCCGCACAACAGCTGTTGTGCGCTTGCATAACAGCTGATATGCGCTCGCCCAACACTTGTTGTGCAAGTGGATATCATCTGTTGTGCGATATAAGAAAAACTTCCTATCCTTCGTCAGGCGTTCCGACGGATTGGCAATCCGTCGTTAAAAAATGACCTAACCTATTTATGTTCTGCGGATTTGCAATCCGCAGCAGGGAGATTGTAATATGTTATGGATTAGGGGGATTACAAATCCCCTGGTTTGATAGGTCGAACCTTTTTTTACGACGGATTTCAAATCCGTCGGGACGGCTGGCGGGGGTGTGGGACGACTGGCGGGGGGTGGAATTTTCAGGGCACAAAAAAAGTCGTGGAATCTTAGAAGGTGAGTCACCTCGGCAACTAAAATTCCAACGACCAGTCTAGTCTAGTCTTCGCAAATTTGTATAATAGTAAATGATAATAATGTCTTATAATAACTAAATAAGGGGGAGGAAGTATTCACAACTTCCTTCCCTCCTCTCTTACAGATATATGATTCTTAACTTTTGTATTTTGCTAATTCTTTATTTGTAGTTGATTGTCACCTCCCAAGGCTTGTTGCTATTGTAGTGCTTAGCCTTGATGAAGAATTTACCACTAGTACCTGCTACGGCACGTACATTCTTCATTGTGATGGTCTGAGATGATCCAATCACACTTGGTTCTTCATACTTGGTGACAAACCAGCAGTTCCAATTACCGCCTCCATCAACATCAGATGTAGAAGCTACCTTTACATCGCTGCCTATTGGGTTCACATCGTTGGATGCAATCTCAATTTCTATTGGCAACAACTCCTTAGGGTAGTAACTTGGAATTGTGAAGGTCAGTTTGGCTTTTGAAGTTACCTCCTTACCCATTGTAAAGGTAGATGGGAACTTGAAGTCCACATTGCTGATACTGTAGAGATGGATGTTTCTAGTCAATCCATGCTTCTTATCTACCAGCTTGATGGTGGCAGTCTTACATTCACCGGCACTGATATCACCAATCTTGTATGTGATGGTTCCCTTACCGGTTGCTGCGTTATACTGTACTGTAGGTACAGGAAGCTTTCCACCATCCAGTTTTGTGAAGTTCTTGTTCTCTGTCCAGGAGACGTTGAAGTCGGCTGCAGTTTGATTAGCCTCACCCTTATATTCAAAGTCGATGGTCTGCTCGCTGTTGGCTGATTCCTGTGTCAACATCTGATAAGTACCATTTACGATGTTCATCGTGTAAGTACCATCAGAAATTTCCTGGATGATGTCTTCTACCGTAATCCATGGGTTGTTGGCAGGAGTACCATTGTATGCAAGTTCTGCTGAGCTGTAACCCAGATTCTTGCCCAATCTCTTGATGTTGATTCGGTAGAGATGGTTTCTCTTGACAGGAATCTGAACACCCTCGTTCTGGAGCAGAACCTGGAACCATTTTGTATCTCCGTCCTTGTATGTCACCTCCATGATTACCTTGAGTGGCTTTTCCAAAGAGTTTTCCTGCTCAAATGTATATTGCATAGGCAGGTTGCTGCTGTTTGGCCACATCTCTTCATTTCCTACGGAGAATTTCTCTCCTTCAGAAGGCCATCTTGTTGGATCCAGCGATGGAGTAATGTAGGTGCATTCTGCTTTCCACGCAGCTGCATCTGTCAGCATATTGGTTTCAGGGAAAGTCAGCTTTTCCTTATCTCTATTGAATGGAGCTACCGTACCATGCTGCATCACGTTGCCCAGTGCATATCTGATGTTTTGGATGTTTGGATCCTCCCATTTCACTTCAATCTTGGCACGGTTGCGGAGCAGATGGATCACATTGTTTGCCACTACATTCTTGGTGAGGAAATCTGTCATTTCTTCAGGAGTATTCTTCTTGACATAACCCCAATACACCATCTTGTCGTGCTGCTGACTGTTGTTTCTGTTATCGAAGCTAGTCATGAGGTTGTTCTCATGTCTTCCAATCCATTCTGCAGACTTGCTGAAATCAATCGCCTGGTTGCCGGTAGTAACTGTATTTTCTGCAGTGGCATTCGCCATGATGTGGATGCGGGCGGTTCCCGTAGGAATCGTTGCGGTGATGTTCTTCTTGTCCGATCCGCCATCATCCTTGATTTCATTGGTTGCCACAGACTGGATATTCAGATCTCTGGCAAGTCCCAGGAAATAACCATCTTCGTCGAAGCATAGCAGCTTCATATCGTTAGCGCTTGCAATACCTTCGGTTGCGAAGTTAGCTACTCTGCTCTCTACTTTCGAGTAGTTTGGAACGGAGATGGTGAAGTGGGCTTGATACGTGCCTATCTCATTCTTGGAAGGAACGCCATTGTCCACCATGCTGTCGGAGCAGGCTGTCAACATTGTTAACAGCGCTGCCATTATTCCGATATATGTCTTTATCTTTTTCATTTCGTAACTTCCTTAAATGTTATTACTTCATTTGTTTATCTAACTCTTCAACCTGTGCAGGGGTGAGGTCGCGAACGCAACGAACGAAAACTTCATCACCAGACTCAACACCGGTAGCTACCGTCTTGTTGTTAAGCGTATAATAATTTGCTCCTTCCAAAACTGGCTTGATAGGCTGTTTTGTCTTACCTTTGTTATTCTTGTATGATTCCTGTTGGAAGTCAACAATGAATTGTATCTCTGTCTTTGTTGGGAGACGCCAACCATCATATATTACTTGTTTGCCGTTTTCCTTCTTTACTTCCCGGTACGTTTCACAATGCGTCTTTGCTCTGGATTGATTAAAATTTGCCGATCTTACAGCTCCAAGCTGTGAAGCAATCATAAATGCAGGGGATACGACTTCGTCGTTTGTATAGCCTGTAGATTTATCGATGTTTGGATGAGCAATATTATATTTGCTATCTTTTGTACTTGAAACTTGTATGATGTACATACGGTTGTTCTTCAAATTATCAAATGAAGTGTCGTCATAAAAACTACGGATATAGCTATTTTCGTAATATTTTGCATGATATCCACCATTATAATCATAAGTATATGAGTTATAGACATTTTGACCTGCAGCTGTACGATATGCCCATCCGCTTTTACTTCTAGAAGAATAGTCTCCGAAGAAGTTCTGGGTTTCAATCAGAGGTGACTGCTTGTATTTTACTGTTGCTTGTTTACCTTCAGCATTTTCAAGAGTCAAGACGATATACTTGGAGAAGCGATTCTGCGGGATAGGAGAATTAATGGCGATCTTACCACCAAGATTTACTCCATCCTTTTCTTTCTGCAATTCCATTTTTGTTGGGTATGGATAGAATGGAATTTCTTCTTTCACCCTATATTCGTAATGTCCTCCAATTCCCAAAAAACCTGAAACCCATACTTTCTCTTTTTTGATGATAGTCTCCTTGTATCCCTCAGAATACACTTCAGTATTTCCTTCATTATCGATGTAGTACACCTTTTTGCTAACGATAGTCACTGGGCTGGAAGACTTATAAGTCACGCTCATATCCTTATCTACATTCTTCATATAGACAACCTTTGGAGTAACCATCAGATACGAAGTATTGGCATCGATATCAGTAGTACCGCCATCCGACCAAGGGAGAACATCATAGACAACCTTACCAGTAGTGATGTAACCAATCTCAGAGCTACCGCCCTTGTTGTTGATCTTTGCATCAATGGTATAGATGGTGTTGCGGTTCAGCTTCTTGGCATCCTCACCGGTAGCCTTAGGGTCACGGACAGGAATCTTGTAATAGTTCATCTCCGTATTGCCATCGGCTGTAAGAGGAACCTGGAGGTAGATGGCTGGCGCCTTGGTGTCGTCATCCCACTGAGTGGCATAGCTGTAAGTGGTAACGGTATATTCGCCACTTCCACCTTGTGCTTCCACCATTTCACCATCCTTCAACTCAGACTCCGAATTGCTGCCGAAGATAGTAGTCTTGGCATTGTAATTCTTCAACTGCCATTTAGCCTGACCAGCTGTATAACCCTCTACATCCACATGAATGGTAAGGGCAATCTTGGCAGCTGCACGCACCAGATTAACTGGAATGGTCTGTGTAGGTTCCTTGGTTACCTGGTAGTTCTGCTCGCTACTCATCAGGAACATCTTGTTGCTGTTGCTGGTAGCATCGTATGGCTTCCAGATATCCTCGTCGGTCTGTACATCGCCTGAACCTGTGGCGTTAGCCACAGATTTCACGCTGTAAGTATTACCTTCCTGCAGATCATTATCTACTTTCCAGTTCTTTTGAGCAATCACTTTCTCCTCGCCGCTCTTCAAGCCGCCAGTGAAAGTCTTATCTACCTTGCACTCATTATATTCACCAAACATCTTGATGTTGAAATTATAGAGCTTATCCTTGTTGAGGCTTGCTTCAGAAGCGGTAGTTGCTCTCGAAACCTTGTTGTCAAGGATGAGAGGCTTCACGCTCAACTGCTGAGCTCCCTGATAGATGAGCTCAGAGTCTTCTGCGCAACCCACAAGGGATAATCCCATGGTGAGAGCCATAAGTGCCAGTGTCGTATTCTTATATATATTCAACGTTTTCATGATGTTTGTCATTTATTGTTGTTTATATCTTATAGTTTACTTTACTTGGGTGAATTCCATATCGGTCTTCGTTCCCGTTCCTGTGGCTGTACCTGCGCTTCCATCAGAAGGAGCATTGATGATTACCTTCATGTTTGGACTATAGGCTACCATATATACACGGCAGGTATAGTTGTCACGCTGGGTATAGTCGAGTACCGATCTTGGAACCACGTAGAAAGGAGCCACCTCTGTAGTGGTACCGTTGCCGGTAATCACGGTCATTACGTCAGCCAGATCGTAAGAACCATCAGTTTTTACCTTGTCGGCAAAAATGAATCCGTAGTCTGGGCTATCTGTCTGGAGCACCCAGCTCTTACCATTGGTATTCATCTCCGTGAATGAGATCTTTGGTCCGAATGTAGCATTATTGAATGCTATTTCATGACTGTTCTCGCCATTCTTCTCGATGTTAGTCTTGATAGAGATGGCATCATTGAAAGTGTAATTTGCTCCGGTTTCCCAAGGCAATACTGTTGGTAAGACTTTCAGTTCCGCCGGATGCTCAGGATCACTGCCTCCTTCTCTGTCCACCTTGGCTGTTACGTCGTAGATGGTGTTGCGGTCGAGGCGATAGAGAGGCTCGTAGTTTGCCCAATCTGTTGTTGTGGCATCGTTGCCTTCGAAGAGGCGCTTGTTAACCGGCACCTTGTAGAAGTAATCCGTGCCTTTGTATTTTGCCTTGAGCAGGATGTAGGTCTGCTTTTCTGCATCGATTGGCTCTTCTTTATACGGATTCTTTGTTGTCTTGTCAATCCAACTGTTGGCGTATGAGTAGAACACAGCCTTGTTGTCTTGTGTGACGGCAGGAGCGGTTACCTTGCTGCTGGCAGCGGCATCTTTATTCAATGCATTGTCGGTGATGTTGCCGTCGGCGAGGATAGAACCATTTGCTGCGTAGTGTATCAACTGACAGGCATATTTTGTAGGATCTACTGTGTTGCCCTTGTCATCTTGTACGTTGAGGCGAATCTTGGCAAGCGCTCTTTTCAGCTGGAACTTGATATGAATCGTTCCGTTCACAATCTGTTTCGTCTCCTCCATCTTGGCATCCATCACGAATGAAGTCTGCTTTGCCTTGGGATTGAAGGTGGCTGCCTTGTTGATGGTGGCAGCCTTTAATCCATCCAATGTTGTAATGCCGCTGATATTATCCAGGTTTGCCACCAGATAGAGGGTGTTGCCTGTAATCTCCGAACGCTTCAGCTGGTCGCTTTCCAACTTCTTGTGCTTGTATTCTGTAGTAGGACTGCCCTGAACGGAAGTATCTGTAAGAGGAAGACTCTTGACGAGCTTTCCGGCTGCATCGAAGACGAAGAGGTCGAGGCGATTGATCAGGTTCTCATTGAGATCTTCTGATCCATCCTCTACTGCAGCACGGGTAACAGCTGCACGGGTTTCAGTAGCAGAACCGCCTACTTTATATTCCAGCACCACATCGTAGTCGCAACTCGGTGTGCCGTCCATATCATCGCTCATGCAAGATGTGTTTGCAAGCCCTAAGAGGGCGATTGCACACATCGCAAAGTATTTTGATATTGCTTTCATTGTTTGCCCTCCTTATTTTAAATAATTAGTATAATGTCCACTATTGCTCTGAAGCTTATCGTAGGCAGTTCCCTTGGTAGCCTGCAGCTGGAAGATGCGGATGCGGGTTTTGGTTCCAGCAAACTTTCTTCCTTTCTGATACATACCTCCTGCATTATCAGGATTGATTACTACTTCGTATTCATGGATACCATCCAGAGATACGGTTATGTAGAGGTCGGTATATACAGGTTTGCTGCCCTTACCTATAGCCCATTCAGTCAACTTATCCCATGAAGCATCGGTTGTCCATGGATTCACGGCTTCTACCTTGATCTGATAAGGATCTTTTCGGGCGATGCCTGTAGAAACGCAGGTGGTGCTTTCTGTAGATTTACTATAGTTGAAAGCGAAATCATCCGTGTTGGTGAGATGTGCTTTCCAAACCAGTCCTGCAGGACTCTCTACCTTGAAGTAGAAGGCAGCTCCTGATTTCTTATCCTCCAAAGAATTATGGTCTTTATCCGTTTCCTTATATCTTGGATAGTTAACCAAGCAGTAGAGACCTTCTGCGTCACCCGTTGTTGCACTCGGTGTTTTTGTTGTCCATGCAAACATCTGGCAATTTGCACCGTTCCAGCCAATTTCAGATGTTACCTTATTCCAAGGCATTACCTGCCAGTCGAGGCAGAGGGCTCCACCCTGGAGGAAGTAGCCGTAAACTACGAGCTCTCGGTTGCGGATAGCTTTGTCTCTGTATGGGATACTGAATTCCTGAGATTTTACGCTGCCGCCTTCTGCCAACTGATAGTAAATCTTACCTGTGATAGGCTTGTTGGTTTCACGAAGATAACTCAAATCATGTCCGCCGATTTCCGTATTCATACGGTCCATATAAGCCTGAGCTGTTTCGTTTGCTCCTCGCTTATAAGTGAGCGGATCTGTTACAGGTGTGATTTTGCTATTATCTACACCGTCAAGCGTGAGGGTCGAAGCAACATAATCAGGAGTTCCGTACTTATTGCTTGTTGCAGCCTTGTTGGCATCAGCAGTTGCATAATCCTCTTCATCAGGGAAGACATAGCTTTCTGTAGGGAAGGTGTTTCCATCTATTTCAATTTTTGTTACCTTCACATTTTCTGTCAAGGCATCAGCATCTGCCGTGCGGGCGAAATAGAAGTGAAGCTTGGAAACGGCGCGAACCAGAGGAATCGAAATTCCTTTGTCCTTTGCCTCAATCTCGGTATCAGGTACGTGATCGGCTATTGCTATGTTGGTAATGGCACGGGAAATAGGGAGACCTTTGTCTGTAGGAACCGCTGTAGTCTGAGCTTTGCCTTCTGCTGTAATGCCGAATGGATCATCGAAGGTTACACCTTGCAGGTCTGCACGGGTGATGGTGCGGAGATCCTTGCCCTTCAGCTTATCAGCCATATTGGTACTCTCTGAGTTTGCCAGAATATAGAGGTCGATGTTTTTGAGTTCTTCACCGTTGATCTTACGCAAGAATCTCAAGTTCAGCGTGTAGTTGCCGTTGGCGGTAACACCGCCAACAACAGTATGGTTATCTTCCTTGTAAGCAATCGGCTTGGCGCTTGCTCCTGTTCCTGATTTAAACACCCATACCTTGATGCTATGAATGTCGCTCTCTTGATTAGGATTAGCCTGAGTCTCGTTGTTTCCGATGTCCTCAGCTCTGCTTGCTCTGGAAGTCGTGGCGCTGGCGGTAGAGAAGCTCAGGTTGAGGTAAGCTTCATCGCCAGTTGCAGGTGCCTGCGAATCTTGGTCTGAACAAGATGCCATTGTGCTCAACATGAGCAAGGCTGCGATAGCCATGCCTAGCCGGCGTGTCATCTTGATCAAAGTTGAGTTATAGCGTTTCATCTTTTTAATCTTTTACTTATACTTATACTTTTCTTTCTCTCTATACAGTGTGGGTAGCACTGTTTCCTTATTTGGCTCCGAGGTCTGCATTCTGCAGATTGAGAACCCATCCGTTTACCTTGATTCTAGCATCCATGTGGTAGTCGGAACCTGGACTTGGAACGTAGAATACGAGGGTGTAGTGATCCTGGCGGTCGAGGTATTCCTGATCCTCCCAGCCCTTGTCGGTGCGCTCGCCGCAGAGAGCGAGGAACCATGGCAGTGAGTGGTTGAAGATAACCTTGCCTGTTCGCTTGTCGGTGATCACGATTCGCTTGTCGTCGTACTCCGTGCTTTCGGTGTTGCGGGTGCTTACATCGTCCTTGCGCTCGAACATTCTGGAAGAAGACAGGTCGTAAACCAGAGCCTTGTCGATTTCTTCACCTTCAACCTGTGTATTACCGCTGGAGTTCACCACCAGTTTCTCGTTGTAAGGCACGTAGGTGATTGGCTTGTTCTGTTCTACTCCGTTGGCATCCTTTACCTTGTCGCCCTTGTAGTCGAGGAGGGCAGCCGAACCCTTGATTCTTACGTCGAAGTTTTCTGCCACGAATCCCTGCTGGTCGTTATCGTAAGGAAGCATCACGATTCTGTAGGTCTTGGTACATTTCATCAGACTCAGTTTGCCGGATGTGTCCTTTTTGCCCTTGAAGTCGAGAGATGTCTGGGCGGTGTAGAGAGCGGTGAACTTCTTGTTGTTGACAGAAGCCTCTCCGTCTTTCTTTCCCATTTCTTCCTGCAGGTCGTTGATGGTAGAAACACCTGGTGTGAGTTGGGTGAAGCTGAACTCCATCTCGTCGTCACCGTCGGCTCTGCTACCTGTAGGTTTCTTGTCACGTGCCAGGCAGACGAAGGTGTATTTGCCTTCCTGTAAGTCTGTGATGTCCATGCTGTGACCCGTTTCGAATTTGTCGGCTGACTGCGTATAGGTATCGAAGTATTTACCGTTTTTATCGAAAACATAGACGTTGAGGTTTTTCACTTCCTGGGAGAAGGCATCAGCGTTCTCAACATTATATGTATAATCGAACTTGAGCGACACCTTAGGTGCAGGACAATTCGTCAGATCGTCTTTCATGCATGATGAAAGCGAAGAGAGTGCGATGGCTGAGATACAAACCACTTTGCAACCGTTTTTGATGATGAAATGTTTCATATCGTTTGTATTTTATTAATTCTTTTACTTATACTTATATCTAGTGTGCCGTAGGGCGTAAGAAGTGGGGTAGCCTCCGGCATCTTTTTTTTCTTGTTGAGTGGTGCTGATTCAGCACGATAGGGGTTCCCGCCATCTGTTGGCGGCAAATATCATCTTTTTCTTTTTGAATCTCCCGGAGGCGGGGTTGCCCCCGGGAGATTGAGAGTATTGTTGTTTCAAGAATTATCTTGAGAGCGGGGGATGGGGTGCATCCCCGGAGCATTCATCTTTTTTCTGTTTCTGCTTGATTAAGCGAAGTGATTGGGATTAGTCACCCAACTCTACGTTCTGTGTATTGAGAACCCAAGGGTTAACAGAAACTGTTACGTTGAGGTAGAACAAAGACTTCTTGTCAATCTCATCCTCACCATTAGGAACCTGTGCACCAATATTGAAGACATTGTTTACTGTCAACTTGTAGATGGTGTTGCGCTGGATTAATGGCAGACCTGTTGTCAAGAGGTTCTTGTCAACAATGTTCTGACGGTAGTAAGTCAAACCCTTTACGAATACTTCGATGTCGTAGGTATTGCGGAATGTCTCCAGAGCCTTCTCTTTTGCTTCACCTTCTGCCATATCGAGAATCTTCTTCAATTCGCCCTTCATAACGTCAGCGGTCTTACCTGTACCAAAGATATCTGTTACGTCTGCATACTGGTTGAAGATCTGTGCAAAACTTGTGAAGATAATGTTGTTGTAGCGATAGAATGTACCATCTGTAAAGTCTGCTGGCATAACTTCTGTGGTCTTTTTTCCATTAACTATTTTCACGAACTTATCTGGATTCAGAGTAACCTTATACTCGAAGTACATCTTTGTAGGGTCTGTAGAAGTGTTCTCGAATACGTAGTTGTGTGCAGTTGCAGCTACAGTTGTGAAACCTCCATTTGCAAAGAGCTTTTCTCCACCAAATGATGTTGTTGGCTGCCACATTGTAAAACCAGAAGGAATAGAAAGTGCACTATTGCTCCAAGTCTGCATAACGTAAGCCTTGTTGGTCAGGTTTGCAATCGCATATCTGTTCAATGTGATTCCCGAAACCTTCTCTCTTGCATCCTTCATTGCTTCCTGTACAGCCTCAGAAAGCTTTTTGTTACCAGTATAAGTAGCTGTGATATTTGTTGCACCAGATTCAGGAGCATCAATACGAGCGGTAATGCGCTCAATTGCAATCGGAGCCTTCTCCTTTACTACTTTACCCTTGGTGTACGTTACAGTTGCAGGATTTGTCTTGTCCTTATTGTCTTTGGTGAAAACAACGGTGTATCCATTACCATCAACATTTGCATCATTCTGGTTGAACATAGCAAAGTTATTATCTTTTGCAAATGGGTTCGCAAACTTTGATGCTGCTGTAAATACGTGTGTTGTAGGGTTTGTTTTCTCAGGAACCTTGTTATCACCTGCCAAGAAGTAAACCTTGTAGGTTGTTCCTGCTGCTACCTGATCAACCTTAATGTTAATGAGCTTAGTGCCAGTCTGTGACTCGTTTGCTCCATTCCATTTTTCATCTTCATTTTTAGATGAGCTATCTACGTAGCGGCTGAAAGCAACACTACCATTCTGGTCAACCAAGAAGAATGTACCCTTGGTTACAGTCTGCTCTTCAGTTGAAGCTGATGTAGTTTTGTCTGCACCAGGTACTGTTCTTGTACCATTGCTGGTAGGAGTCTGAATAGCCAATGTCATATAGAAGCCATCAACCTGTGACTGTGTACCTGCGCCACCACCTGTCAAATCATCATTACTGCTGCAGCTTGAGAAAGATAACGCTGCTGCTGATACCAAGCTCATTGCGAGCAAATTCATTTTCTTCATAATCTTTTACTTATTAAGTGTTATACAAAATTTTTAGTTTGAGTTGCGAAATGGACGGGTCTCTCAGACCTCATCACTGTCTTCGCCCGGGGGTAATCAAATACTATTCTTTCTTTTCTTGTTCTTAAATTAAATTTTTTAGTTTATATTAAAATTATTGTTTATTCTTTTACTTAAAAATCAAACTCTTATTCCACAATCTTGTTCAGCTTGTTGAGATTCTCCTGAGCACCCTTCAAGCCTCCGGCTACTGCCTTCTGGAAGTACTGCTTGGCAGCTTCGTAATCCTCATTGAGAACGGCGAGGCAACCACGGGCATTATCTACTTCGGCACCGGTGCCAGCCTTCTTCAGGTACTTCTCTGCGCTTACCTTGTCACCTCTGTCGATGGCTGCAAGGGCTGCATTCAGATTGGCGAGCTTATCTTCTGGGAACATCTTCACGGCTGTGTCGAATACATTGTTGTACTCTTCGCTTCCCTTCGGATAACTGTTTGCCACCATGTACATCTCCTGGAGAGAGAGCTTCTGCGGACGGGTATTGATTACTCTGCGAGCCTCTTCGAGGTTGAATGCCTTCACGTCGTACTCGATGGTGTAATCTGTGCGGCGCAAGCTTGGCCAAACCTTGTCAACGAGGAATCGGAATGCCTCACCAGCCTTGGCTGCGAGCGTCTGTTCCTTCTGGTCAGGAGTCATATCGCTGTTGATGATCTTGAGAGCAGCTTCCTTCTGAGGGATGTTGTGACTCTTGATGTACTCCAGTGTTCCTTCCCAATCCTCAGCTGTAGATTCTACCTTGAATAGCTTCTTGTCGATAGGGTAGGTCTTCAACAGGTAGTTGTAGAGAGCCTGGGTACGGTTGCGGGAAAGCTTGTTGTTGTTGGCATAGCTGCCGTCAGGAGAAGCATAACCGTGGAGGGTAATGGAAGTGATGGTTACATCAGGGTCGTTCTTCACGAGGTCGAGCGTCTGCTTGATGGTAGCCAACTCATTGTTATTGTTACCGAGATCCTTCACGATATCCCACTTGTTGATGCGGAAGTTGAGTCTAGCCGAACCGTTTTCCTGTCTGATCTTCACTGCCTCCGCCTTTGGCTGCTGATAAGCCTGATAGAGCTGCTGAGGAGTAACGAGCGCCTCGCCATTGTTGGTGAGCAGGTTTTCTGCCAGCAGTTTCTGGTTACATCCGCATGCATCATTGCTGATGGCGAAGTTGGAGTTCTTCATCCAGTCCTGGTAAGGAGTAGAGTAAGCGTATCGGAGCGTCTGTGGCTCTTTGTTTTCACGCTTGGCAACGATGAGCGGGTTCTGGGTAGCGGTCTTCTTGGTACGCTGGTAGTAGATGTATCTCTTGTTACCCATCACCTCCACAGCCGGGAGTTTGAGCGTATCCTCACCCTTATATAAAATAGGTGTAAAGATGAGACCCTTGTTGCTTGCCAGTTTCACGTCATCGAGATTGAGGTCCATATAGACGTTCACCTTATTGCCTTTCTTCTTGATTTCCTTGTTGAGGACTTTCATATCCTTGGCAGCCTGTTCCTGAGCGATAGCGTTAGTGCTAAACAGAATGCTGAGGGCGACGGCTCCAAGTGTCTTGTTTAAAATCTTATATGTATTCATAATCTTCAGTTTTTACTTATTAATATAATAATGTATCATGAATTAGAAGACATACACCAGATTGAGTGCCGCCTTGGTAGGTCCTACGTAGTGATGCGCCTTGTCTTTCTCGAGTTTCTCACCACACTGTGGGCATTCATATTTATCCGATTTCGAATAAACGTATCCCACTCCGAGTTCAGCCTCGAAGTTCCAATGCTTGGAGAGAGCCCAGGTATAACCGTATGCAACACCTGCACCTACGAACCAACCTTCGTATCTGTAATCTTTCAATTTGGAGAAGTCGGTACCGAGGAACTTGAAGTCAAGATCTACGTTACCTATGTTATGAGAACCTCCGAGGGCGTGGAAGCCGATGAAGGAGCCCATCATCTTATTGCAGAACCAGTATCTAGCTTCTGGTTGAACAAGCCAGTGCTGCCACTTCTTGTTCTTGGAAAATGTCCACGGGTTGTAGTTGCCGGATACATCCAAGGTCCATTTTGGGGAAAGGCCAAATTCGAAGCCGAGATTCATGGTGCTTGTAGCATCATAAAGGAGGTTCGTCTTCAAGGCCACCTTCTGAGCGACGGCTGGGCAGATGAAGCTACCAACAGCCAGTAGCGCAATTAAAATCCTTCTGTTCATACTTAAAATCTTTTAATGATTTAAGAATGACAAATGGTCTCTCTAGAGAAACGCATCATCATCTTTTACTTATACTTATACTTATACTTTTTTCTTTTTCTTAATTGCCTTTTCCTTCCATTCAATAGGCTTGAAACTAGACTTTATTTATTAAAGAATAGTAAGTCTATCATTTACTCTTCTTCTACTCATCATCATCTTTATCATCTACTCCATTGTTCTTAGATGCCTGTTGGCAACTTTGGGGTTTGATTGGAAGCTCGGGCTTGAAACCGCGAACTTTGTTTTTACGATTGCAAAGATAGCGTCTTTTTCGATTGCTGCCAAGAAAAATGCGCCTAAAAATGCTGATACCGAATAAAAACCGCATAAATGAAACACTGAAAAACCCTGAAAAATGCTTTTTCTCATCTGTTTTTTGCTTTTTTAGCCACTTTTTATCCTACTTTCTTAGTATTTTTCGATTTTTAGTTGTAATTTTGCAGTTGAGAAGAATAAGTTAGTAAATCAACAAAGAACTCAGGACTCAGAGGTCCTGAAAGGTATGCAAAGAGCCCCAAGCGGGCAAGACTTTGATGATATATAAGTATCAATGATTGTTTAAACTATAAGTAAATTGAAAGCAAGAAATGAAAGCTAAGAACAAACTTTGGGATTGGTGTTTGCGCTTGGAACATCATTTATGCCCTGACTATTGTGGAGTGGTGGATCGCCGAAGGGTGATCGCCTTCGTCCTTTTGAGTTTTGTAGAGATACTCATTATTCCCTATCACTTCCTTTTGTTTTACATGATGAAAGCATGGGGGGGGCATGTCCTATAATATAGTCCATACCCTCGCACTGGCGCTGCTGATATATGTGGTGCTGAAGCGTAAGGTGGTATTCAAGACTGGCATCTCCCTGCTCTATATCCTCGTATTCGTCAAGCTGGCGATAGACAGTATGCTTTGTCTGCACTATCAGGGCGATCGGGACAACCTGAGCGTGATGAGCAATATCTTTATCATGTTCATACTCGCCATTACCGCCCAGAGCCAGCAGCTCAACCGAACCACTCTCGGCTTTACCGTCGCTCTGCTGCCAGTGGTAGCGGTAGCCATCTCGCATACGCAGATCTCCGTGCTGTTCTTCAGCATCAAGGCAGTTCTGGTTGGTTTCCTGATGATTCTGTATGTCTGGCTCTATAACTGGGAACCTGTCATCGTCAAGGAACTCAGACAGCCCAAGCAGATGAGGGAAGAAGAGAAGAAGGCACTGCACATGCTTGCCGACCTGAAGGATGAAGAGAAGGATATGGCGGTAAACCTGCTGAGCCGACTGAGTCCGGAGCAGCAGCAGAATATCCTGGAGCGTGCCGCAGAACAGTTGAAAACCAGTGAACTGAGCAAGAAGGCTTGGGATCTGGTATGTGCCGACCTCACCAACAGTGAGAGGGTGATCTGCCAGATGGTGCTGGAAGGTAAGATGCTGAAGGAAATCTGCATCGAACTGAACAAGAGTGAATCGAACATCACCAGCCAGCGCAGCCATATCCGCAAGAAGCTGAATATGGACCGCAAGGACGACCTGCGACGCGAACTGGAAAAACGCTTCTATGAAGCCAGAAATTCACTGGAAGCCTAGTATAAACATAAGAATGCAGAAAGGGTGTGCTCACACGAGCACACCCTTTCTGCATTCTTATACTTTTCCAATCTTACTCTTCCAATCTGAGGAATGCCTTCGGCAGGTAATCGATGAGATCGCTGGCGATGAGGCTTTCCTTGCCCAGGTCCTTGATGGCGAGGTCGCCAGCAAGACCATGAAGGTACATACCGATGCGGGCAGCATCTACCTGCTTGTAGCCGCGAGCCAGAAGAGCGGTGATGATGCCTGTAAGCACATCGCCACTGCCCGCCGTAGCCATACCGCTGTTGCCCGTAGAGCAGAACTCTACCTTACCATCCGGATGACAGAGGGCTGAGAAATGTCCCTTCAGCAGGATGTAGCCGTGCAAACGGTCGGCAAGCTCGCATGCCTTGTAGAGGCGCTCGGTGCAGTTGCTGCTGGTGATGCCAGCCAGACGGTCAAGCTCCCTAGGATGTGGAGTGAAGATGAGGTTCTTAGGCAACTGCTGCATCCAGGCACGGTGACTGGCAAGGATGTTGAGTGCATCGGCATCCACCACTACCGGACAGGTGCATCTTCTGAGCTGGGCAATCAGGGCGATGGCTGTAGCCTCGCTGGTTCCCAGTCCCGGACCGATGCCCATGGCGTGGTAATCTTCCGTATCTACCGGTTCGCTGAAGATGGTTTCCTCTGTATCCATCTGCAGTACCGCCTCGGGCACGGAAATCTGCATGATCTCGTAGTTTCTCTTAGGCGTATGGGTAATCACCTTTCCCACACCCGTTCTGAGGCAGGCTCTGGTGGCAAGGACCGAAGCGCCCGACATGCCGTAGCTGCCTGCGATGAGGAGTGCCGTGCCCATGCTACCCTTGTGGGCGAAGTCGCCGCGAGGCTTCAGGAGCTGGCGGATGTCCTTCTCCTCAAGGATGCTGCAACGGCTCTCGGTGCGCTGGATGAACTCTGGAGAGAGTCGGATATCAAGCACCTTGATTCTGCCCAGATACTGCTGGTTGTCTGCCATCATCATCGACAGCTTCTTCTGCTGCAGGGTGAGGGTGAGGTCGGCACGGATGATGTTGGCGCTGATGTTGTAGGAGTTGTCCTCGCTCATCAGACCGGAAGGCAGGTCGATGCTCACGATCTTTGCCGCACTCTGGTTGATGTATTTCACCATGGCAGCGAATCCGCCCGCCAGCGGCTTGTTGAGTCCGCTGCCGAAGAGGCCATCCACCACGAGCATTCCCGCCTCGAGCTGAGGAGGGTCGAAGTTGACGGTGACCTCGGTAAACTGCTTGACGCGCTTACCCTCGATGAGTCGTTTCTTGTTGGTGGCACAGTCGGCAGAAAGCTTGTTGTGCACATTGAACAGGAATACACTCACCCCATAGCCGTCTTCGCTGAGAAGGCGTGCCACGGCAAGTGCATCACCACCATTGTTTCCCGGACCGGCGAAAACCACGACCGGCGTTCTGTTAGACCATTCCTGCTCGATGGCACGGGTGAGCGCCTTTGCCGCCCTTTCCATCAGGTTGAGCGATGTGATTGGCTCATGCTCAATGGTGTATTTATCCAGCTCATGTATCTGAGCACTAGTGAATATTTTCATATATTAATGTATGTTATGTCCGATTATCTGATTATTTTAATGCAAAAGTACTAAAAAAAGTCGATGAATGGATGAAGTTTCACGATTTTTTCGTAATTTTGCAGAAAATATTATATCATCAAGACTATGGGCATAGTAAAAATCAAGGATAAGACCTTCAAGACCTCCATTCCAGAGGCAGATATTCTGAAGAAGGTACAGGTCGTTGCCGACCGATTGAACCAGGATTATGCGGACAAGACTCCGGTGTTCCTGGCTGTGTTGAATGGTTCGTTTATCTTCGCTGCCGATCTGATGCGAATGATTACGGTACCAAGCGAGATTTCTTTTGTGAAGTATGCTTCCTACGAGGGCACCAGTTCTACCGGCAGCATGAAGACTCTGATGGGTCTGAACCAGGATCTTACCGGTCGCCACGTGGTGATCGTGGAGGACATCGTGGATTCCGGCTTTACCATGGCTCACATGATCGAGGATCTGAAGAAGAAGAATCCAGCCAGCATCGAGATCTGCTCGCTTCTCGTGAAGCCGGGCAATCTGAAGGTGGATCTGGACATCAACTATGCCGTAATGGAAATCCCTAACGATTTCATCGTAGGATATGGATTAGATTATGACCAAGAAGGCAGAAACCTCCGCGACATCTACACGATTGTAGAAGAATAGGGGGTGAAGCATGTGGGAGAAAATTAGTGATTATTGCTTGGATGTCTCCAAGTACTTCTTGACTGCTGTATTTGTTACTTCGATGATGCAGGATCTCAATGATGTTCGTTGGATGTTGTATGTTATCAGCGGATTAATAGCAATTATATTGTTTATAGCAGGTATTTATATTAGGAAGAATAAAAAAGATAACGATAAAAAGAAGAAATAATGGCAAATTTAAGTTTGATGGCTTTTAATAGCCTATTATTGGATATTCCTTTTTTGGGTACATACATTATTTTGGCAATGGTGGGAATCCCTGCCATCGTATTCTTGTTATTTGTTATGACTCCCAAAGGAAAGCAATGGTTTAACAGTATAAATTAAGTTTCTGACTCGAAAGTATAATAATAAAAATAGGAGGATATAAGTATGAACACTTTAATCTTTTTAGGTATGTTCACTGTTTTCTTTGGTGTAACGATTGCTATACTTTTGTCTCCTTGGGGGCAGAAATGGATGAATGAATATTAGTTTCTGACACAACATAAAACAATTTATATATATTAAGGTAAAAATGAAAAATATCGTAATTTTCGGCGCTCCAGGTGCTGGTAAGGGTACACAGAGCGACAAGATGATCGAGAAGTATGGTCTCGGTCACATTTCAACAGGTGACGTTCTTCGTAACGAAATCAAGAATGGTACTGAGCTTGGTAAGACAGCTAAGGGTTATATCGACAATGGTCAGTTGATTCCAGACGAGTTGATGATCGACATCCTCGCAAGCGTATATGACAGCTTCGGCAAGGATCACGCAGGTGTCATCTTCGACGGTTTCCCACGTACCACTCCACAGGCTGAGGCTTTGAAGAAGATGCTCTCTGAGCGTGGTCACAAGATTGCTGCCATGATCGAACTTGCTGTTCCAGAGGATGAGTTGATGGCTCGTCTGCTCAACCGCGGTAAGTTGAGTGGTCGTTCTGATGACAACGAGGAGACCATCAAGAAGCGTCTCAACGTATATCATACACAGACTTCTCCTCTCATCGACTGGTATGAGAAGGAGGGTATCCACCACCACATCGAGGGTCTCGGAACAGTAGATGAGATCTTCGCTCGTGTTTGCAATGTGATCGACAACTTGTAATCAAGATATAATAATCTTCCCCGCAAGGCTGCGGGGAAGATTTATTCGTTAAAAAAAAGAAGAATCTTCCGTTCAAAAGAAGAAGATTCAACGTTCAAATTAAAAAGAAAAATCAATGGCTGAATCCAATTTCGTAGATTATGTAAAGATCAACTGCCGCTCTGGTAAGGGTGGTAAAGGCTCCATGCACCTGCGCCACGTGAAGTACCAACCGAATGGTGGACCTGACGGTGGCGATGGCGGACGTGGAGGAAGCATCTATCTTCGCGGCAACCACAACTACTGGACCTTGCTGCATCTGAAGTATCAGCGCCACTTCTTCGCCGAGCATGGTGGCAATGGAGGACGTGACAAGTGCCACGGCACTGATGGTAAGGACATCTATATCGATGTGCCTTGCGGTACCGTGGTGTATAATGCCGAAACCGGTAAGTTCGTCTGCGACGTGGCTTACGACGGTCAGGAAGTACTGCTCCTGAAGGGCGGACGCGGCGGACTGGGCAACTTCCAGTTCCGTACCTCTACCAACCAGGCTCCACGCTATGCGCAGCCAGGTGAGCCGATGCAGGAGATGACCATCATCATGGAGCTGAAGCTCCTTGCCGATGTGGGTCTTGTGGGTTTCCCTAATGCCGGAAAGTCAACCCTGCTCTCTGCCGTATCCAGTGCCCGTCCAAAGATAGCCAACTATCCGTTTACCACCCTCGAGCCATCGCTGGGTATCGTGGATTACCGCGACCATCAGAGTTTCGTGATGGCAGATATCCCGGGTATCATCGAGGGAGCGAGCGAAGGAAAGGGCTTGGGACTGCGATTCCTGCGACACATCGAGCGCAACTCGCTGCTCCTCTTCATGGTTCCAGGCGATACCGACGACATCAAGAAGGAATACGAGGTGCTGCTGGGCGAGTTGAAGAACTTCAACCCAGAGATGCTCGACAAGCATCGCGTGCTCGCCATCACCAAGTGTGACCTGCTGGACGAGGAGCTCATCGAGATGCTGAAGGAGACCCTGCCAACCGATCTTCCGGTGGTATTCATCTCATCAGTTACCGGACAGGGCATCCAGGAACTCAAGGATGTGCTCTGGAAGGAGTTGAATTCAGAGAGCAACAAGCTGCAGGAGATTACTTCAGAAGATACCCTCGTTCACCGTGACAAGGATATGAGCCGCTTCCAGCAGGAACTCGAGGCAGAGGGCGAGGACATCGTGGAGTATATCGACGAGGATGAAATCGAGGATGTAGATGACTTAGATGATTTCGAATATGAATAAGGAATATCATATCGCTGAGGGCGTCACTGCTTTCTCTACCACCCGAAAGGGAGGAGTAAGCCAGGGCAACTACAGCGAATTCAATATCAATGACTATTGCGGTGACTGCGCCGAACACGTGGCAGAGAACCGCAGGAAGCTGGCGGATGAGCTGGGCATCAGCATCGACCATATCATCCTGCCGCATCAGGTGCATGGAGTAGAGGTCCGTCAGGTGGCAGGAGATTATTTCTCAATGCCTGAGAACATCCGCAAGATGATTCTCGAGGGCGTAGATGCCGTGATGACCAATGAGAAGGGCGTATGCATAGGCGTTTCCACCGCCGACTGCATCCCAATCCTGCTCTATGACGAGGAGCACCATGCCGTGGCAGCCATCCATGCCGGATGGCGAGGCACGCTGGCACGCATCGTCCACAAGACCATCCAGGAGATGGCTTTTGCCTATCATACGGAGCCAAAGAAGCTGAAGGCAGTGATTGGTCCGGGTATCTCGCTGGAGCATTTCGAGGTAGGCGATGAGGTGTATGAGGCTTTCGAGCAGGCAGCCTTCCCGATGGAAGAGATTGCCGAGCAGCGTCCCAATGCCGCCTTCTCGGTAGATATTGCCGAGCGTGAGCGCCTGGCTGCAGAAGGAAACATCGTGCAGCCGCTGAAGTGGCACATCAACCTGCCGCTCTGCAACAAGCAGATCCTGCTGCATTGCGGTGTGGCTGAGGAGAATATCCAGGATTGCGGCATCTGTACCTTTGCCCATAGCGACGAGTTCTTCTCGGCAAGAAAGCTGGGCATAGAGAGTGGCAGAATCTATACCGGCATTCTGATGAAGTAAGTTTTCAAGATAACATCCATTTTTCTCTTTTCTATGAACGAAGAGGGAAAAATGGATGTTTTTATGTTTTAAGATTTAATGGTTAAATTTAAAAAATGAATCTAAAAGAATAGAGAATGATTGTAAACAGAAGATTAAGAAGAAGAATCGGGCTGGCTGCCGTCTCGGGAATGCTGATGCTTTCCCTGAGCAGTTTCATGCCCGCCAAGAATGAGTTTACTGCCGCCGAGCAACAGCAGGTGAGCATCGCAACGCCAGGTCTCTTTGCCCAGAGTCAAGCCTTCAATGTTGACTTTGAGATATTCCGTGCCAAGGAATATTCATTCCCGCTTCCTGTGGGCAAGGCTAGCCTTATCAATGGCAACAGCGTGATGCGCATCTCTACTGCCAAGGGCGATGCAGTGAAGGCGATGTTTGATGGTTATGTGCGTCTCTCGCGCAAGACCGAATCGATGGGCAACGTGATCGTGATCCGTCATGACAATGGTCTGGAAACCGTGTATGCCAACAATGCCGAGAACCTGGTGAAGGTGGGACAGTCGATAGATGCCGGACAGACCATCGCCATCGTGGGCACCCGAGAGGGAGAGACCTATTGCGATTTCTCCATCATGGTGAACGGTGCGCGCATCAACCCGGAAACCATCATCGAACTGAAGAGCCATAAGCTCCGCCGACAGACCGTGCAGTTCCGCAAGGAGGGCAACCGCATCGGCATCAAGGTGATTGGCGGCAAGGACTCCTCCGTTTCCAAGAACGATAAGAATGATAGAAACAATAAGGAAACAAATAAGAAATCGGGAAGCAGCCGTGGCGATCACGCCATGACCCTCGACCCCGACGAGGTGTACGACCCGTTTACCATCACCAACACCTTCCGTCTCGATTTGGAGAAGATAGAGGAGAAGGCATGGGCATATCCATTGCCTGATGCCCGTGTCATCAGTCCATACGGAGGTGCCCGCCGTCACTCGGGTGTGGATTTGAAGACCAAGCCTAACGACGAGATTTATGCCGCCTTCGATGGCGTGGTGGTTGCCTCGGGACCTTACTACGGCTATGGCAACTGCATCCGCATCAAGCATGCCTACGGCTTGGAAACGCTCTATAGCCATCAGAGTAAGAATATGGTGAAGAAGGGTGATAAGGTGAAGGCAGGTCAGGTAATCGGTCTTACGGGCCGCACTGGCAGGGCCACCACAGAGCATCTCCATTTCGAGGTGTCTTTCGGCGGCAAGCGCCTGGATCCAGCCATCATCTTCGACCACAGCAATCACAAGCTCAAGGCTGCCACCCTGCATCTTACCAAGGGCAAGGGCGTAAAGAGCGTGAAGAACTAGAAATAGCGAAAATTACTCCTGTTAATCGAAAAATTCCACCCGTTTGGATGATCAAAAGCCATCAGATGCAAGTTTTTACGCATTGCAGCATAGGTTTTTATCATCTGAACGGGTTTATATTTTTTTTAATGCTATCTTTGCAGCATCAATTAAAAATATAAATGATAATATGAAGAAATATCTTATAGCACTCGTTCTCTGCGTGCTTGCTCTTAAGGCAAGTGCACAGGTCTTTACAGCCGAACAGATCGAGAGATACGCCAAGGACAAGTATGGCGATAACTGGACAGAGGCTGCAGGAAACCTGAGCAAGGAAGTAGCCCTGGACAACAAGAACCGCCTGAACTATCAGGAGGTCATTGCCTGCGCTGGTCAGTCGAAGGCAGAAATCTTCAAGAAAGCCATCGAATGGTTCAACCGCGCATTCAAAAGTAAGGATACCCACGGTGTGATCCGAGAGCAGAATGCCGAACAGGGACTGATCATCACCCAGGCTTATATCGAGAACATTGCCCGACAGAATGCCGGAGTCAACCATTATCAGGTGGATATGATGCCGTATATCCGTGTGGATGTGAAGGAGGAGAAGGCAAGGGTGAGTGTCTATATGGATAGCTACGAAGTGACCGTAAAATCGGGCGGCGGATGGACAAGTGCCATCGCCAGTGTGCTCGCCGCGGCTGCTACCGGTGAGGCGGATGATGACGAGGTGGAGAGCAAGGATGAGGTGTGGAACATCAGTTCCTGCTATCCTTATGTAGAAAAGGACAAACACAAGCTGGCATCGAGCAAGGCTTTCGTGATGGCTTCGGCTTTCCAGAACTCCATCATCGATATCCTGAAAGAGGCACTTCTCGCCGATTCTTCCGACGGATTCTCGGATGACTGGTAAATGGGAAGTTAGAGAGAAGTTAAAGGAAGTTAGAGAGAAGTTAAAGGAAGTTAGAGAGAAGTTAAGGGAAATCTATCAAACTCTATATATATAATAAGGTGTAAACATCAAAACCGCTAGTGTATGAAATGGAAGAATATCATGATGATGGTGATGATGGCAGCAGGATGTTGGTTCTCGCTACCTGTCCACTCTCAGAGAATCTCTGTGGGCAAGAAAGGACTGGTGAAGGTAATGAGAACCGACTCCACCTGTGCCCAGGAATTTGTAAGGGATGAACATCTGTCTATTGCTACCCGGAAGACGGCGAAGGCAGCGGGAGCCGCTGAAGGCGTGAACACGCTGGCAAGCTATCTGAAATCGGACGTGGATCTGAACATTCCCGTTTCGAAGGTGAAGCAGGAGAAGACCTTTGCCGTAATCATCGCCAACGAGAATTACCAGGAGGAAGTGAACGTGGAGTTTGCCCTCAACGACGGTATGGCTTTCAGGGAATACTGTGTCAAGCTGCTCGGCATTCCGGAAAGCAACCTGCATATCCGCAAGGATGCCACCCTCAACAATATGCTGGCGGAAATCAACTGGATGCAGAACATCGCCAAGGCTTATGGAGCTGAGGCTAGATTCATCTTCTATTATGCCGGACATGGAATGCCCGATGAGAGTAACGGCACCTCCTATCTCCTGCCCGTAGATGGCAAGAGCAATATTCTGGCAACGGGTTACAGTATGAGCAGGCTGTATGCTGAACTCAACGGTCTGAACGCAGCCTGCGTAACGGTGCTGATGGATGCCTGCTTCAGTGGCAGCAAACGAGGCGAGGGTATGCTGGCTTCTGCCCGAGGAGTAGCGCTCAAGGCGAAGGCTGAGGCTCCGAAGGGCAACATGCTCGTGATGACGGCTGCCCAGGGTAGCGAGACGGCTTATCCCTACAAGGAGAAGAAGCACGGACTCTTTACCTATTTTCTCCTGAAGAAACTGCAGGAGAGTAAGGGCAAGGTTACCTATGGCGATCTCTTCGACTATGTGAAGACGAATGTGGCGCAGAAGTCGGTAGTGGTGAATGAGAAGAGTCAGACGCCAACCATAGCCGTATCGGGCGACCTGGTTTCCACCTGGCAGGGCATCAGGCTCAATGAAGACTGATGTCTGAAATACGAAAAAATCCCCATCGACTGGACTGCTCCTGTCGATGGGGATTTATTTTTTATTCTCTGGAGAAAAGAATTACTTCTTCTTCTGCGATTTACGGTTGGCTCTCTGTTGGCGATACTTTGCCTTCTGACGGG